>Ga0209427_10000114_pt1 | contig 72503 bp, 63 predicted proteins | sample DeeMarSWOR136_30_FD_187465 | JGI IMG/M metagenome (GOLD analysis project Ga0209427, IMG submission 187465) | Marine sediment microbial communities from White Oak River estuary, North Carolina - WOR-1-36_30 (SPAdes) (version 2) | ecosystem: Environmental > Aquatic > Marine > Intertidal zone >... | reverse complement strand
ATCAGAAGTCTTAATATCAAAACCAAACAAATCACCAGTAGTACCAGAAGAATCACTATCATCAGACTCCAAAACCGGATCATCATTATCAGAAACACCTGCAGAATATTCAACAGTATAATTTGTATTGGGATTTTTTGCATTATCTTGTGCATAAAAATGATAGGTTAGATCGTTGACACTATAAAGATCCAATGTAATTGTTTTCTCAAAATAATTACCATATATATTGGTCATTGTATCATTTCCAGATAAACTGCCATGTGCCCAATTTACCTTTACTAGTAGATCACTAGGCCCAAATAGATTATCGATAACTGTCGTATTAAATGTAAATGATTCACCGGTTGTACCAGAAATTGGAGAATTATCAGTAATCTCTGGTGAATTTAAATCTACCATGCATATAATTTTGAATAAAGCAGCATTGTAAGCACCTGAAGTATAGGTATAATTATCGTTCGATATCATATCATCTACAGTAGTATTGTACCATGTACTGCCGATTTTCACCAGATAAAGAGAAACAGAGTCATATTCACTAGTGTTCACCTCATCAGGATCCCAAGAAATTGTAACTATGGTTGATGAACTTCCAGTCCAAAATGCAGTAAAATTCCATTCCTTATAGGTATCAGGATAGTATTTAATTTCTTGAAGTAATATATCATATGGACTTGAAAGATTAGTTGTAAAATATGAATCTATAAAGGGCGGAATACCAGGTGGAGGATTTGGAATATCATAGCTGTCCTGACCATCTGATGCATCAGTTGCTTCACCAAAAATAATATAATCTGTAGCACCACCTGTTTCATCAAAATTGATGGTTGCATCCCAAGTTGTATCTCTCTGTGGATCATCATCTATTGGATTATTTTTTTCAAAAAATGGATCTTTTCCATTAATTAGATCTTGTTTTAATGAAAATGGACTTATTTTTAATTGATTTACATTAATTGTTGCTACCGCAAAACCCGAGATAATCAATCCCATAAAAAGAAGAATAGTCGTCAATACTAGCTTGTTTTTATAGCTTGTTTTATAATTTAAATATTTTCTTTTTGTCATTTTGTATTTCCTCCCTCTAAATGTAATTAAGAGATTTAATTTATAATCTTTACTATAATTATTATACATTTATAAATTTTTTGCATTTTATTAATTTTATAATAAAAAAAACTTAAATATATTATTCCTTTTAAAATAATCTTAATTATAGCCTATTATTTTTCCTAAAAAAAATTTCATCAATTCTTTTTATTAAGTTTTCTTTATTAAAGGGTTTTTCAATATAATCATCACCTAAAAAACCACCTGCATTCTTTGCTACCCTATCAGTTCTAGCTGTCAGAAAAATAACAGGTATTTCTTTCCATGACAAATTTTCTTTTAAACGATTATAAACCTCCCAACCATTCATTTCAGGCATCATAATATCAAGAAGAATTAAATCTGGAATCTGTTTATCTTTCAATAATTGAAGGCATTGTGTACCATTATTTGCACCAATGACTTCGAATTTATTTTTCAAGCTTTCTAAAACATATTTAACTGTTGATATTTGATCTGGATCATCATCTACTACCATAATTTTTTTCATAATTTGTTCAACTCTTTCTCATATTAATTTCTATTTATATATATCTTTTCTATTTTTGATTGAATTTATTATTTTTTGTAATTTTTTGGTAAAGTAAAATAAATTGTTGTACCTTTTAAATGTCCAGGACTTTCAGCCCAAATACTTCCGCCATGTTTTTCTACAATTCGCTTACAAATAGTCAATCCAAGACCTGATGAATCAAAATCATGTCTTGATTTATCCACCTTGTAAAATTCATCAAAGATATGGTTTTTTTGTTGCTCATTTAGACCTATTCCTGTATCTTTAATAGAAACCTTTATGAAATTCCCTTCATCTTGTGCATTAAATGTAATAATACCACCATTCTGACTGTATTTAACAGCGTTTGTAATAATGTTATCAAAAAGTTCACCTAATCTGAGTTTGTCTACCTTTATTAGTATTTTTTCGTAAAAATTATTTATAACATCAATGTTATACTCTTGTAGCATTGTCTTATTTTTCTCAATCGCACTATTCACCTCCTCAGTTAGATTTGTATAAACTAAATTAAACTCCGTATTAGGAGAATTAAGCTTTGCAAGTTCAATTGTTTTTACAACAAGATTTTTCATGAAATCTACATTTCTCATAACGATATTTAATTGATCAAGTATTTGATCATCTGATAATTTATCTTTTATTAGTGGAAGTAGGTTTGTAACTGGAGATAAAGGATTTTTTAAATCATGACCAAGTTGATTTATAAAATCATCTTTTTGTTTTAAGAGTTTGTTTATTTCAGCAGTTCTTTCTTCAACCTTTCTTTCAAGTTCCAGATTCATTGTCTTAAGTATTTCATGAGCATCATGAAGTTCTTTTTCTGCTTTCTTTTGCTCAGTTATGTCTCTCAATATCGCTTGTAGTCCAACTGTCTTATTACCTTTCTTCAATAAACTAGCACGTGCTTCGGCTAAATGAAAAGATCCATCTTTATGAATCCATTCAAATTCAAATGAACTCTGTTTTTTTCCTCTTAATAATGAACTGAAAAGGTTAAGATATTTTGGAATATCTTTTTTGCGTATAGTAGGAATATCTTTAACATGTTTGCCTAATATTTCCTCTTTTTGATAGCCTGTAAGATTTAAAAAGGCGGGATTACATGAGTTGACAACACCTTTCGTATTTACAGTTATTATCCCATCTGGTGCGAGTTCGACAATTTTTCTATAATTTTCTTCAGATTCCCTCAATCGCTGTTCTGATATCTTACGTTCAGTAATATCTGTAATTATTCCAAGAATAGCTATTTCACCATCATATTTTATTAATTTACTCGCAATAATTGCTTCAATTCTTTTACCATCTTTGGTTATTAGTACATATTCATAAGGCGAAATGTTTTTACCTGAATTATTTTCCTTTAGATCCTCATTAATTGATTTTCTATATTCTGGTGCAATTAATTTTAAAAAATTAAAATCAGGTCTGTAAAACTCCTCTCTTTTGTATCCCATAGTCTCTTCACATTTCTTGTTTGCATATACAACCCTTCCATTTTTATTAATAAAAATCATATTAGGAGATTCCTCTGCAAGATTCCTGAATTTTTCTTCACTTTCTTTTATTGATTTTTCTGCAAGTTTTCGAAAACTGATGTCTCTAAATACGACCATATCAGCTTTTTTTCCAAAATAATCAATACTTGCTGCATTTATCTCAACATTTACTATTTCTCCATTCTTTTTAAGAATTTCAATTTCATAAGGAGGTATTGTTTCTCCTGCCATCCTTTTTATTAATTTTTCTAGTAGAATTGCCTTAGTTTTTTTACTGGCAAATTTAGTTAATAAGAAGTTTTTTCCAACTAATTCATCACGTTCAAATCCAGTGATTTCTACAACTTTATCTGTTATTTCTAATATTTTTCCCTTATGATCTACTATTGCTACTGGATCAATGATAGTATTAAATAAAGTCTTAAAATATTCCTTTGAATCATTTAATTCTTTTTCAGCTCTTTTTCTTTCAGATATATCCCTTATAATAGCCCACATACCTATTGGATTGTCATCTTTGTCTTTTAGTAAATATGTTGTTAACTCAATAGGTATTATTTTCCCATCCTTTCTAATATATTCCTTTTCATATAACTCTGAAAAACCTTGTTTGAGAACTTGTTCTTTTATAATTTTTTCTTCCATCTTATGCCATTTTTTTGGCGTAATATTTTCATATGTAAGTCCAGATAATTCATTAGGTAAGTAACCCAACATATTCAAAAAACTAGAGTTATATTCAATTATTTTACCATCTAGACTAACCGCAGCTGAGGCATCTCTTAGTCTTTCATATAAATCCCTATATTTTTCTTCGCTTATTTCTTTGGATTCTTTTAGTATTATCCTATCAATTGCTACTGTAAGTTGTTTTGCTATATTTTCAAATCGATTTACATCTATTTCATTAAAATAAGAATCACGAGAAATATCAATAAGACCTATACAATCTTTATCAGTTGTAAGTGGAATTAACATTGTTGATTTTATGTTTAATTTTTTTATAATTATTGGTGCAAATTTTTTTAGAATTCTACTATCTACTGTACCCTTTATCATTTTTAATATATCTTTTTCATTTTTTATAAGTGAAGGCTTACGATTCTGAATTGTTTTTTGATAAATACTGTCTTTTTTTAATGATATTTTAAAATTTGATGGATTAATTCCAGTAATTTTATTAATCATTTTTTTAGCTTTATTATCAAGTCCCGATTGTTTAATCATCAGATAATTTTTATCGTTAGAAAGTAAATAAATAGAAGCATTATAAGATTTAAAAATTTTACCGGTTTCTTTTGATATTAAAGAAAAGATTTCTTCTAGACTCTTATTTGAATTAATAGATTTATTTACAAGATTTAATAGTTCCAAATCCTCAGTTCGATTCTTTATTTTAATTTCAGCAATTTTTCTATCTGTTATATCCCTTGCAATGCCTTGAATTGCATATGGTTTTCCATCTCTATAAATCAGTGTACCCATAGATTCTACATATATAAATTCCCCATTCTTTTTTCTTAATTTGAATTCTTGTATATTTTTTTGGTATCCGAATTTTTTTATCTCCCTAATAACACTATATGCTTTTAAGAACTGCCCACTATCAAGTAAAGATGAAAAATTTAGTGATTTTATATCTTGATATTTATATCCAAGTAACCTTAAAGCGGATTTATTTGCATCAATAAAACGACCTTTAAAATCACATATATAAACCAAATCCATTGAATTATCAAATAATGAATTATATCTTTCTTCTGCATCTCTTAGCTTATTTTTAGTTTCCTGAGTTTCTGATATATCCTTAATAATTGCTTGAATACCAGTTATTTTATTTTCAATTTTTATTAAACTTATAAAAAGCTCCCCTGTACAAAAAGTACCAGATTTATTTACCCAATTGAATTTAAAAGGTTTTGGTATATCTCCACTTAAAATTGATTTAAACATCTTCATATATTTTGGTATGTCTCTTTTACGTAAAGTTGGAAAGTTAGCAACATTTTTACCTTCCAACTCATCTTTAGAGTATCCTGCCATTTTTATAAATGCTTCATTACAAGAAGTAACTATACCTCTAGTATCAACTGAAAATATACCTAAAGGAGCTTTTTCAATCATTGTCCTATGAATTTGTTCAGATTTAGATAATATTGCTTGAGTATTTTTCTTCTCAAGAACATGTTTAGCATGTTCAAAGGAATGCGATATATGGAGTGCAAGATTTTTTACAGAGGGTATAAAATAATTATGAAGCATTGTAGAGCTCATTGCAAAAGCGCCAATAATTTTTCCATCGATTGTTAATGGTGTTGCAACATGTGTATTTTTATCAAACTTGATAATTTTAGCAATAATAGTAGCAAGTTTTTTAGGTAGAAGTTCCTCTAATAATTCAATAATCTTAAAATCAACTGTTTTACCATCAGATATTACCTGTCTATAAATATTTGATTTATCAATTGGTATTTTGTAACTCTTAATTTTATATCCAGAAATTCTTTCTGCTTGTCTAAAAAATTTTGTTTCACTAGAAGTGCCTGCTATCTCAAGTTTTTTACCATCATCTGATAATAGTAAGATACTACCTGTATATTTATCGGATTTTCTAAACTCATCAATTACAATATCTATTATTTCCTGCTGTGTATAGTCACTATGCAAACTTGTCGATATTTTTTCTGTAAAATTAATGATTTCCATTAAATCAGAAAATGTATTGTATTCTTGAACTAATTCTTCATTGTCCAAAATATCTAAATCAATGATTTCATTATCTATATTATAAGTAGAATCAATTTTAAAATTTTTATCTTTTAATTTATGTATTTCTAGCTCTTGTTTTGTAATAGAATTATTAGAAGTCAATTTCCCAAGTTTTTCTTCTTGTCTTAATATTTTTACAATATCAGGTTCTGCAGTCATAAATTACACAACTACAATCATAATTTTGATATTTTTAAAACTGTAAAAATTATGAAAAAAATTAACTATAGAATTAATTAATCTACCTTTAACCATACATCCCATCTTGATTATATAAATATGATAATCCTATAAAAAATTTTTTATTTATAGTCTATTTTAATAGTTTTAATGAAAAAGTTTTTATTTTAATTATTGATTATAATAATTTGGGAGGCAATGGAAAATGAGAAATAAACTTGCTAGAAAAGTAAATGCTTTTGCCATAGTAATTTTATTTATTGGGATATGTAATATTCCAATTAGCAGAAGCGTGGAGATAAATAAACAAATTGGTGTCTTAGGCACTGAAAAGGGAAATACTTTGTATGTTGGTGGAAGTGGAGGCGAGAATTATTCAACTATTCAAGAAGCAATAGATGCATCTGTAAATGGTGATATTGTATTTGTGTATGATTTTTCATCACCCTACGAAGAAAATATTCGTATAAATAAGCAAATATCGGTAATAGGAGAAAATAGAGATACAACAATTATTAATGGTGTAAGTGGACAGGATCATGTTGTTAGAATTTCTTCCAAAAACGCTGAAATAAATGGATTTACTATTGCTGGTGAGGCAGGTGGTCAGGATGGAATTGTAGTATATCCATTGATGGAAGATAGCAGCATTATAAATAATGTAGTAAAAGATTGTTCCTACGGCATTTTACTTCAGGCAACCAGCACCCATATAACAATTTCGAATAACTTAATCTCAAACAATGAATTCGAAGGATTAATAATAAAAGAATCAGATAGAAATGTTATATCGAGTAATATAATTGAGAAAAACGGTGATTTTGGGATAGTAATTGATACTATAAGCAATCAAAATGAAATCATTGACAATACAGTTCAAGATAATTTTGCAGGATTAAGGCTTACTGCAGGTAGTAGTCAAAATACTGTTAGTGGTAATAACATTCTGACCAATGGCAGGGAAGGAATTTTTATTGAAGGAGTTTTAACCAAAACTAATGAAATAATCGGTAATAATATAACTGGTAATAATGCTGGTATAAAGATTACAAGCAGCGGTAAAAATTTAATAACTCAAAATAACATAAAGGAAAATAACATCGAAGGCGTATATTTAGTATTTAGCAACGAAAATATAATCGAGACAAACAACTTCATAGACAACCGAAAAAATGCTCGCTACATAATTTCTTTTCGCAACACCTGGGATAAAAATTACTGGGATGACTGGATAGGAATTAAAATCGATATTCCATTATTTAAAATGTTTCCAAAGACTATTCATGGGCTTATTCTTAGTAATTATGATTTAAATCCACAAGAAGAACCTTATACTTTTTAAAAAAAACACCTCTTTCTTTTTTTTAAATAAATTTTATCCAATCTAATGCTGTTGCATTGCCTCCAGTTTCTTAAGTTCTGTTATATCACGTGAAATTCCCATAGACCCAATTATATTACCCTCGTTATCAAAACGTGGGAACTTTGTTACAGAAACCCATTTCTCATTTCCATCTACTGATGTAAGTTTTTCTACTTTATTTATTATAAATTTACCTGTCTTCATAACCTCTCCATCATCATTATATACCTTTCTTGCCTCTTCTTCAGGTAGAAAATCAAAATCAGTCTTACCTATCATATCCTCAGGTTTAACATTTGACCTTGCTGCTTTTGCTTTGTTTACCATTACAAATTTGTTTTCCTCATCCTTGAAATAAATAGAATCAGGAATGCTGTCCATAAGCGTTTGAAGAAGTTCATGTTCACGTGCAAGCTTAATTTCAGTCTGTTTACGATCACTAATATCTCTTATAACAAGTACAAAATTATCAATCTCATTTTCTTTTTTAACAAGGAAAAATGAACTTAATTCTACAGCAATTATTTTCCCATTGCTATTTGTAATTTCGGTTTCATTAGTTGTAGCGATTTTCTTTGATAAAAGTTCCTGAAATTGGTTTACAAAAATCGATAATGATTTAGGTGTAAGAAAACCCATACTCAAAAAATTATTACCAATAGTTTGTTCTTCATTTAGTCCTAATAGATCAAGTGCTCTTTTATTTACATCTTGAATTTCTCCTCTTGCATCAAGTACAATCATTCCATCTGTTGTATATTCAAATAAACCTTCATACTTTTCTTCACTTTCTTTTAATTTTTTTTCTGCTTTTTTACGTTCAGTAATATCCTTTATTACACCAATAGATCCTGTGATTTCTCCAGAATTATTTTTAAAAACACTCAAAGAAATATCAATATCTATTAATTCTCCATTTTTCTTAAAAATCTTTGTTTCTAAATGATGCTGACCACCTTTGTCTCTAATATTTTCTAACCTTATTTTAGTCCATTCATTTGGTGGATAGAGCATTGAAACAGATTTATTTTTTAATTCCTCCTCATTCATCTCTAAAAGGGTTTCCGTAAATTTATTCCATGAAACAATACGTTCCCTTTCATCAGTAAGCATTATAGCAACAGCTGAGTTATCAAAGATGCATCTGTAACGTTCTTCCGAGCATCTTAATTTCTCTTCTGCCTCTTTACGCTCTGTAATATCCCAAATTAGAGCAAGCATTACTGGTTTTCCTTCCATCTTAAATAAAGAAATACTTATTGAAACAGGAAATTGAATGCCATCTTTTTTAATATTTATTGATTCAAAATTCATTCCACCTTTAGACAATATCTCCTCTTTTAGTTGAACCCATTCAGCAGACTCTGGGAAGATATTTGAAATATTCATATTTATTAGACTATCCCAATTATGATTGTATAATTCACAAGATTTTTGGTTTGCCTCTAAAATTTTTCCATCAATTTCTGTTAAAAATGCAGCTGCATTAACGCACTCAAATAACGTTTTATATTTTTCATCAAGATATTTATTGTTAGATTGCTCTTCCATAAAGCATCCCAATCTTGCATCCCAGTTAATTAATATTTATGATTATTGAATGTTTATTATATTTGAATACATTGCAGATATTTAAATTTACTTTTTAATTGTTTAAGATAAAATTTATATTTTTGAAAGCTCATCCTTTAATTCAGTTATAATAGATACAGGAGTTGGATCAATTTTTCTAAGTATCGCAATATAGCAGCTGATAAAATCTCCAAGATACATTGCATACATCATTTTTGTAAGTCTTTTTTTTCCTTTTACATTAATTTCTATTGCATTTGCTGCAACACTTTCATAAAGTTTTTTCATAAAATCAAGACGTTTTTTCATATAGATTGTCTCTGCTTCGTCATCTCTAAATAAAATACATGTAAATTTTTTAGTTGCCTCTGGATCCATTGACCAACCAACTATATCATTATGGTTACATTCAGATACTTCATCATACTTGCAAATAATCTTACTATTTTCATTGAACTGTGTGCACCATCTTTTCGATATAGGAAAATAAAAATTAAATCCATATATTTGTGGAATTTTCCCAATTAATTGTCTTGCTATTTGTTTTGAAATATTTTCTTTTTCTTTTATTTCTTTTTTATTATTTTCCCTAAAATCCTTTAAAATAGAAATGGTTTCATCAATCTCTGATTCCAAATCCAATTTTATAATTCTAATTTTTTTCAAACTATATAGTGAAGAAAACAGTATATAACCTGTTGCGGTTCTTGGAGGAAAACCTGATGGTATTTTAATATGTGAAATATTTCTTTTTTCACAAAATTCCTGTAGTTTCCCGCCTGAGGAAATTCCAATTATTTTACATCTTTTTTGATATCCAAGCTTAAATGCATTAAGAGTTTCTTCTGTATTTCCTGAATAGCTTTGAGATAACAATAATGTGTTTTTATTAGCCCATTTTGGAAGATCATAATGTCGATTTACATATATGGGAATATCTAATCTATCTCTTAACAAGTATTGTATAATATCACCAGAAATTGCAGATCCTCCCATTCCACTAATTATAATGTTATCAATTTTAAAGAAGCTTTCAAGTTGTGCAGATTCTACGATTTGTTTTGACTCAGTAATATGCTCTGGAAAACTTGCAACTTTTCCTAACATATCAGATTTATCTATATTTGAAATTTCCTTTAAATCATCCAACATAATCAATCAACCTATGTCCAATCCCATGCTTGTGTATGTAAAAGAAGGTAACTATAAAGATATTTTCATTTTAGTGCAAATACTTAAAAGGAAAATTAATATCTTATTAGCCTATGATAATCACTCGTCAGAAAGATTTCGAAGATATACTATGTAAAATTGGTAATGGACCTGTTTTTTTAATAGGGTGTAGCGAGTGCGCAACAATCTGTCATACAGGTGGAGAAGAAGAAATTAAAGAGATGAAAAAGAAATTAGAGAAAAAAAATATAAAGGTTTCTGGTTGGGTTATCCTTGATCCTGCATGTCATTATCTAAATGATAAACGTCTACTAAAAAAATATGAGAATGAAACTAGAGAGGCTACCAAAATTCTAGTTCTTGCATGTGGAAATGGTGTTCAAACTGTTTCCGAAATTATTGATTCTGCAGATGTTATATCAGGTACTGATACATTATTCTTAGGTGAAATCAAACGTTTAGATGATTTCGAGAAAAGATGCTCACTGTGTGGTGATTGTATACAGGATTTATTTGATGGGTTATGTCCAATTGCACGTTGTCCTAAAGAAATGTTAAATGGTCCATGCGGTGGATCAATTGATGGTAAATGCGAGGTTAGCAATGATTTAGATTGTGTTTGGGATATTATATATTCGCGTTTGAAAAAAAAAGGTCAGTTAAATAAATTAAAAGAAATCATAAAACCTAAGTATTGGTCAAAATCAACAGATATGCGGAGGACCTTATAACATGAAATACCGTAGTAATTTAGAAAAAGTCCTTTGCGAAGGTAGATTCGCAGTTACTGCTGAGGTAGGGCCACCTAAGGGATCTGATCAAAATAAAATTATTGAAAAGGCAGATATTTTAAGAGGTTGTGCTGATGCCTTCAATATAACAGACAATCAAACAGCTGTTGTAAGACTTTCCAGTATTAGCGGTTGTTTTATTCTACTTAAAATGGAAATGGAGCCAATTATGCAAATTTCATGCAGGGATAGAAATAGAATAGCTCTCCAAAGCGATGTACTAGGTGCATCTGCAATTGGTGTTAGAAATATGCTTTTTATTACTGGCGATCATCAGTCATTTGGAAATCATCCAGATGCAAAAGGAGTTTATGATTTAGACTCAATTCAGCTTATTCAGATAGTTAAAAATATGAGAGATAACGGTATTTTTCAAAGTGGGGATAAAATTTTATCGAAAAACCCAGACGTTTTCATTGGCGCAGCAGCAAATCCTTTTGCTGATCCTTTTGAGTTTAGGGTTAATCGTCTAGAGAAAAAAATTCAGGCAGGTTCAGATTTTATTCAGACTCAAAGTGTTTTTAATTTGGATAAATTTAATGTTTGGATGGATGAGGTAAGATCAAGAGGTCTTGATAAGAAGGTCCATATTCTTGCAGGTATAACTCCTCTTAAATCTCTTAAAATGACGGAGCGTATGAAATTTCATGTTCCAGGTGTTGATATCCCAAATAATATATATAATAGGATGAAAAGAGCAAAAGACCCAAAAAAAGAAGGATTTAGTATAGCATATGATCTGATAAATAAAGTTAAAAAAATAAAAGGGATACATGGTATCCATATTACTGCACTTTTTTGGGAGGAAATAATACCAAAGCTAGTAAATGATACTGATCTATATACAAGAAATTGTTAGATTAATAAACAGTAAAATATGTATATACCTTTTCTATAGCCATTTAAAACTTTGGGGGTCCTTATTTATGGCAAGAAGTGATATGAAAAAAATTCTAGTAACAGGAGCTGTTGGTCAAATTGGTTCAGAATTAACAATGGCCCTTCGTAAAAAATATGGTAATGATAATGTTATTGCATGCGGTCGTAAGACTAAACCAAGTGATGAGTTATCGAATTCAGGACCTTTTGAGTTTATTGATATAACAAATAGAGAAACTGTTGAAAATATGGTAAAGAAATATGATGTAGATACTATCTATAATATGGCTGCAATCTTGTCTGCTGTTGGAGAAGAAAAACCTCTTCTCTGCTGGAACGTAAACATAAATGGACTCTATAACATAATTGAAATTGCTCATAAACATAATATGACTCGAGTTTTTGTTCCAAGTTCAATTGCTGTTTTTGGTCCCGAAACTCCAAAAATAAATACTCCCCAAGAGACAGTTCTAAAACCAAAAACAATGTATGGGGTTACAAAAGTTGCAGGAGAACTTTTAGGTGATTATTATTTCAGGAAATTTAAAATAGATGTTAGAGGTCTTAGATATCCTGGAATAATAAGTAGTGAAACCTTACCTGGCGGAGGAACTACAGATTATGCTGTAAATATATTTTATGAGGCAATAAAAAATAAGAGATACACATGTTTTGTTAAAAAAGATACAGTTCTTCCTATGATGTATATGCCTGATTGTATAAAAGCAACAATTGATCTTATGGAAGCAGATATCTCTAAACTGAAGCATCACTGTGATTTCAATATTTCTTCTATGAGTTTTTCAGCTGGAGAGCTTGCTGATGAGATAAAGAAACATATTCAAGAGTTCAAATGCAAATACAAACCAGATTTCAGACAGGCAATTGCTGATTCATGGCCACAATCAATTGATGATACAGCAGCAAGAGAGGAATGGGGTTGGAAACCATCTTATGATATTCATTCTATGACAAAAGATATGCTTAAAAAACTTGGAAAACGTCATAAAGAGGGAAAACTATAATTTTTACCAATAAGTTTTTGAGCTTAAACAGATTCTTATAAATTGGTGAGATGATTTAAATGCAAAAGTTAGAGGAGATTAAAGACAGTATGAATGGTGATATTGAAGTAATCAGAAGATTTTTAGGAGAAGAGGCAGATAGTCTTCTTAATTTTTATAACCCTAAAATTAAAAAAGAAAATCTAAATCTGCCTGGACCTGATTTTGTGGACAGAATATTTATTGATTCTGATAGACCAACAAATGTACTTAGGAACTTAAAATCAATTTTTAATCATGGTCGTCTTTCTGGTACAGGATATCTATCAATTTTACCAGTCGATCAAGGAATCGAACATTCTGCAAATGCTTCTTTTACACCAAATCCCCTGTATTTCGACCCTGAAAATATAGTAAAGCTTGCTATAAACGGTGGTTGTAATGCTGTTGCATCAACTCTGGGGGTTCTGGGTGCTATTTCCAGGAAATATGCTCATAAAATTCCATTTATTGTTAAAATAAATCATAATGAGCTTCTAACCTATCCTAACAAGTTTGATCAGATTATGTTTGCAGCTGTTGATCAGACGTGGGATATGGGTGCTGCTGCTGTTGGTTGTACAATATATTTTGGTTCTGAGGAGTCATCTCGTCAGATACAGGAGGTAAGCAGAGCTTTTAGTTATGCCCATGAACTAGGTTTGGCAACAATTCTTTGGTGCTACCTTCGTAATCCAGCATTTAAGATAGATGGTAAAGATTATCATACCTCTGCTGATCTCACAGGTCAGGCAAATCATTTAGGTGTAACAATTGAGGCAGATATTGTAAAGCAGAAACTTCCAACACTTAATGGTGGATATATTGCTCTTAATCATGATAATGTTAGATTTGGGAAATTTAATTCTGAATCGTATTCTGAGCTTTGTTCTGATCATCCAATTGATCTTGCAAGATATCAGATAGCTAATTGTTATATGGGAAGAGTTGGTCTAATAAACTCTGGTGGTCCCTCTGGTGAGAATGATTTTGCACAAGCTGTAAGAACCGCTGTTATTAACAAGCGTGCAGGTGGTGTTGGTCTTATTTCTGGTAGAAAGGCATTTCAAAGACCTATGGAGGAGGGTGTTCAAATTTTGAATGCTATTCAAAATGTCTATCTTTGTAAAGATGTGACTATTGCATAGATAAATCTTATATTTTTAAAAAAATTTAGGCATACCAAAATTTATTTATACTAGTAATTACAATATATAATTTAGGCATGCCTAAAAATCTATGGTGAAAATTATGGACGAAAAACAAATATCTTTAACTCAACTACCATTTAATAAGAGAGGGAAAATTGTAGCTTTAAATGGAGGACAAGGATTTCAACGAAGATTAAGAGTTATGGGGATAAGAGAAGGCCAAATAGTAAAGATTGTATCTAAACAACCATTTAGAGGCCCACTGACCATCGCAGTTTTTGGTTGTCAAATGACCTTAGGAAGGGGTATGGCAAGTAAAATTACTGTAGAGGTGGTTTGATAAAAAAAATAGTTTTGATGGGAAACCCAAATGTAGGTAAAAGTGTAGTTTTTTCAAGACTTACTGGTGCAAATGTAATTGCATCAAACTATCCTGGAACTACTGTAGATTTTTCTAAAGGAAAAATGAGAATAGAAGGAGAAACCTATGAAATCATTGATGCACCCGGCACCTACTCTCTAGACCCTTCTAACAAGGCTGAAGAAGTCGCTCTAAAAATGCTAAAAGATGCAGATATTGTAATAAATGTTATTGACTCAACAAATCTTGAAAGAAACCTATATCTAACTTTGGAGCTTCTTGAAAGAGATAAACCTCTTGTTGTAGTTTTAAATCTATGGGATGAAACAAAGCATCTTGGAATACATATTGATGAAAAAAGATTAGAGCAAATTTTAGGTGTTCCAGTTGTTCCAACTGTTGCCTTATCAGGTGAGGGAATAAAAGAGCTTGTTGGAAATATTAAAAACGCAAAAGTAAATGATAAAATTAAACCAACAAGTGAGGAGGGACGTTGGATTGAGATTGGATCCATTATAAAAAAAGTTGAGGTGGTTGAACATCGTCATCACACCCTTCGAGATAGGATTTCTGATTTGACAATTAGACCCATTACAGGAATTCCTATCGCTATTGGTATTATTTTTATTTCTTTTTGGATTGTTCGATTAATAGGAGAAAATCTGATTATTTATATTTTAGATCCCCTTTTTGACAATTATTATCTTCCATTAATAGAAGGACTTAGCGAAAAGATTGGCCCAGGAATAATTCACACTTTGTTAATAGGAGAATATGGACTACCTATAGACAAAATCGAATCGCTAGGAATGCTTACAACAGGTTTATACATCCCAATTGGTGTTGTACTTCCTTATATTATTGCATTTTATTTTATGCTATCAATACTTGAAGATACAGGATATTTACCTCGTCTTGCAACATTAGTTGATAAGGTTTTTCATAAACTTGGTATGCATGGATATGGGATTATTCCTATGTTTCTTGGTCTGGGATGTAACGTTCCAGGAGCTTTATCAACAAGGACGCTAGAAACAAGAAAACAACGATTCATTTCAGCAACACTTCTTGCAATCTGCGTTCCATGTATGGCACAAATTGCGATGGTGTTTGGCGTGCTTGGTAAATATGGTCTTTTTTACATAGGCATCGTCTTTGTTACACTATCTGTACTTTATATTATTCTAGGACTGATTCTAAACAGATTTATAAAAGGAGAAAGCCCAGAAATATTTTTAGAAATACCGTCATACCGTCGACCGAGTTTTAAGGCAACATTTAAAAAAACTTGGATGAGAGTACGCTGGTTTCTAAAAGAAGCAATACCCTTTTTATTTTTTGGAGTTCTAATAATAAATGTTCTTTATGCAATAGGTGTTTTGCAATTGATAAGCAATGCACTGCAACCTATAATGAGCGGTATATTCGGTATGCCTGGTGAGGCAAGTATTGCATTAATCACAGGTTTTTTAAGAAAAGATTTGGCAGTTGGTATGTTAGTACCTCTAAATATGACTCCATTACAGCTTGTAATTGCGGTAACAATGTTAACAATATATTTTCCATGTATAGCAACCTTTGCTGTTTTAATTAAAGAATTAGGAATAAAGGATATGATAAAATCTGCTGCTATTATGTTAGGGGTAGCAGCTATAGTTGGATTTTCACTCAAAGTTATTTTATTGGGTGTATAAAATGAGAAAAAGAACAATAGAAGACTACGTTGAGCTGGTATATGATATGCAAGAGGGAGACAGGAGAGTTCATACAAACGATATTGCGTCTGCATTAAACATTAATCCTGCCAGTGTCACTGAAATTTTTCAAAAGTTAGGTGCTGAAGGTTATGTCAGTTATAAAAAATATAGTGGAATAAAATTAACTGATAAGGGAAGAAATATTGCCTTGAAAACTAAGATAAAACATAACACATTAAAGGAGTTTTTAATGCTTTTAGGAATAGAAAAAAATATTGCTGAAAAAGATGCCTGTGAGATGGAACATATACTTCATAAAAGTACCATGGATACTATAATAAAATTTGTTGAAGTTGTAAAAAAATGTGAGGTAACCCCATTCTGGTTACAGAGGCTTAAAGAATATGTTAGAACAGGTAAATTACCAAAATGCCCAACTGAATTATATGAATTGTGTCAAACTTTTAAAAACTAAAAAAATTAAGAAAAATAATCCTCCCATTGAGGAGGATCTTAAATTTTAATCTAGACTGATCGCCCCTTCGGGACATTCATCTACACAGGTACCACAATCAATGCAATTTTCTTTGTCTATTATGGCTTTTTCTTCCAACTTTATTGCATCTACAGGGCAAGCTTCTACACATGATCCACATGCTGTACATTTATCCTTATCGACTACCGCTGTCATGTTTCGGGCATATTAGTAATTTATTTTAATAGTTTTCTAATCTAAAATTCATTTCAATCTTATAATATATTTTTAGTAATTATTATAATTTAATAGTTATTTTTTTATTATTAATAATTTAAGCATTTATTACTTTTTCATTAGTAATCTTCCAACTTGATTTTTATGAAATTATTCTAAAAAAAGGTTTTTATATAAAAAACAAGTTTTGAATTATTGGAGAATAAGAATATGATTAAAAAAGTGTTTATTTTATTTGTAATAGCAATACTATTACTACCGATTTTTGGATCTGTTCCTGCAACTTTAGACGAACCTACGCAACCCAAACAACCTATAACCGGACCTGGTAGCCCAAATTATTCACATCTTTTTGCCTTAAAGACAAGACATAAACGAGGTGGGCAACAGTATTGGATTTTTGAACCTATTTGTCCAAAACCAGAATCTGCACCTCTTATCGTTTTCAACCATGGATGGTCAGCAATTCATCCTATAGCATATAAAGCATGGATAAATCATATAGTAAAAAAGGGAAACATTGTTGTTTATCCTAGATATCAAAAAGGTTTAGTTCGTGGATTTGAAAATTTTACAATAAATGCGGTTAATGCAGTAAAAGATGCAATAAATACTCTAAACAAAGGTTGGCATGTACGCCCAGAACTTGATAAATTTGCAATACTTGGTCATTCCCTAGGTGGGGGTATTACTGCAAATATGGCAGCTTTAGCAGAAGAGGAGGGGCTTCCAGTTCCAAAAGCAATAATGCCTGTACAACCATACAATCATAGAGTTGAAGAAATAAATTTTTCAAAAATATCTGATGAAACAATAATGCTTGTAATCGTTGGAGAAGATGATACAATTGTTGGAAATGCTTCTGCAAAAATAATTTTCAATGGTGCAACACAAATACCTCTTTCAAAAAAGGATTTTATCATTCAAGTAACAGATAAATATGGGGCTCCAGATATTGTTGCAGATCATATGGCACCTGTGTGTCTTCCAAAATTTTTGTTTAATACCGTTGATGCTATGGATTATTATACAACATGGAAGCTATTTGACGCTCTCATTGATTATGCTTTTTATAATAAAAATGTAGAATTTTGTCTAGGAAATACATCTGAACAACGTTTTATGGGATTATGGAGCGATGGAACTCCTGTAAAAGAGTTGATAGTGACTGATAATCCCTAACTAAATTATGAAATATAAAAGACATATCTTAGGTTTAATTCTCATATTTATACTAATTTTGGTAATGTTGTATAGTAGTTTTCAATACAATAAAAAAGAATTTGACATTTTATATATTTTCGAAAACTATGAAAGCAATGGAAACAAGATTGAATTTTCAGGGGAAATTGTAGATATAGATATTAAATTTAAAAATATTACAATACGGCTTTCAGAACCTCCTTATTCTTTAAAAAAGATAAAAATCGAAAATATTGAATTTAAAGAATACATTCCAAAAAAAGGAGATATCGTAGAAATACTTGGTAAATATGACTTAGATAAAAATATAATTGCAGAAAAAATATTAATTTACGAGCGATGGAAATATGACCTAATATTTATGCGATCTCTTCCTGCAATACCTATTGCATTATACCTGTTTTTTAAAGTGTATCGTTTTAACAGAAAAAAATTCAGATTTGAAAGAAGGAAAAAAGATGCCTGATTGGTTAACACACACACTTATTGGTTGGATTACTGGGAAAATAACAAAATTAGACATAGCCCTGGTAGTAATTGGTTCATTAATACCGGATCTTGTGAAGATAAACCTAGCCTTTGTATGGTTTGGAATTGATCACCATTATTTTTTTGACCCAATTCATACACCATTTGGTGCAATTATTATTGGAGGAATTATTGCTTTATTTTTTCATGATTGCAAAAAAGCATTTATTGCATTAGGAGTTGGTATTATAACACATTTTATATTAGACTTTTTTTTAGTTCATATCTCAGGGGGAATGAAGCTATTATTTCCATTTAGTTGGGGAGAATGGCAATTTTATCTAATAAAATCAGATGATTACTTGATAACAATATATACGATATTAGCTGCAATTATTACATATTTAATTTACTATATGTATGGTAGATTGAGAATCACCAAAAATGAAATTTAGATAATATATCATGATATTTATATTAAAACTTTAAAAGAAAACATTTATAATATATAAATAGCATTATACTTTTAAACATCAAATGCATTATAGTTATAACTTTGAGGGAGGCAAATTGGAATGAAAAAAATAATTGCAGCTATATTAATTGGAGTACTCCTAGTTTGTTTTTGGAATCCATCAACTGTTGTAAAAGCAAAAGATGATGATTGGTGGAATACCAACTGGGAGTTTAGAAAAGAAATAATAATTAACCACGATATGGTAGTTTCTGATCTTGAAAACTTTCCGATTCTATTTCATAATGTAAGCAACGATTTTTCTGACCATGCTCAATTTGATGGTGATGATTTCGTATTTATCAACCTTGATGGAACAGTAAAGTATAATCATGAAATTGAATACTACAGTGGAACAACAGGAGAATTGATTGCATGGGTAAATATAACTGATTTAAGTTCAACTGTTGACACTTCCCTTTATATATATTATGGTAATCCAAGTTGTGGTAGCCAGGAGAATGGAGTCGGAACATGGGACAGTGATTATGCTGGAGTTTGGCATTGTAACAATGAAATAGATGGCGGTGAAGGTGATATTAAGGATTCTACAATTTATTATAACAATGGAACTGCTCAAAATATGGAAGAAGAAGATTTTGTTAAAGGATGGATATCAGGTGCTTATAATTTTGGTGGCTCCAATGAAAAAGTATTAGTTTATGGTTCTCAGCATGGTTCACTAGATTTAACAGGAAATTTTACATTAGAATGCTGGTGGAATGCCAGTGATTTAGGTAGTTCATTTAATGCTTTGATGGGAAAACGTTCAAACAGTGGTTATCAATATGAATATAGAATACGTGATTCACTTTTTACAAGAAATAGATATTCATTATTAACCACTGAAGGATCACGTGATGATAAAATAACTCTTGATGAAAATATATGGTGTTACGGAACAGTAACTCGTGATTCTGAAAATATTATTTTTTACAATGATGGTTTAAGTTCGACAGTTCATGATACTGCCGAAGCTAAATCAATTAATGCTCAATTTGGATTTGGTTCAGCTGGTGAGTATGATAATTATTTTATAGGTATAATTGATGAAGTTCGTCTCTCTAAGATTTCTAGAGGTCCTGATTGGGTTGAAACAAGTTATAATACAATGAATAGCCCAAGTATATTTTTAAGTGTAGGGGCTGAAGAAAGCAAACCAGTTGAAAATATCCCACCAACAGTTGAAATTACTTATCCAGACGAAGGACAAACAGTTTCTGGAATAGTAACAATAATTGGGAATTCAGACGATACCGATGGAACCGTTGAATATGTTGAAGTTAAAATTGATGACGAAGCCTGGGATACTGCTTCTGGAACAACAAGTTGGATATATGAATGGAACACCTCTAAATATCTAGATGGGCATCATTCAATATACGCAAGATCCTACGATGGTGAAGATTATTCAAGTATTTATGTGGTAAATGTATCTGTATATAATGGCGATGATAAAATTCCACCATCTGTTCAGATAATTACACCACATTATGGATGTATATATTTCTCTATTGGCGGTACATTATATGTATATATTCCAGCTGTTCCTATTATTACATTAATAATTGGAAAAATCTATGTAATTGTTAATGCAAGTGATAATATTGGAATTGAGTCGGTAACATTTTATGTTGATGATATAGAAAGAGATATTGACTATGAACCACCTTATATTTGGTTATGGAATGATCAATCAATGATTTTCCCATATGATCTAAAAGTTGTTGCTCGAGACTATGCAGGAAACGAAGCTACCGATATGATAAAGGTTTGGAGGATACAGATACTCCCACCATAGAAATAATCCTTCTTTTATTTTTATATAAAGAAAAGAGAGAAATAATTATACTATCGGTTTATCAAAGAATTATAGTTTTATATTGAAATCCTATATAATTTGAGATATAGTATTCTATATATTATTGGAAAATTATCCAGAATCCATTTGAAAAACATTGTATGAGGAACCATCCTATTCCTAGGAATAACTACTTCTTTATATGACCATTCACTTTCTGCGCTTTCAGTATCTTTTGCCTTTGAATAAATTAAGAATGTACCCTGATAAGTCCAGGTATGATCTACTGATAGTATTTCTCCTGAGGGATAAGGACCTAACCATTCCTCATCAGTTCCGTCACCCCATATTATTTTATAAAGTACATTATCGCCATCAGGATCTATTGATACAAAGGTATATGTATACGATACACCAACTACTCCATCTGGAGGACCTCCAATTTCTGGAGGAGTAGGTGGATGATTTTCTCCTCCTTCCTCAGGACCAATTATCAAGAAATTTGTAGGATCATTCTGATTATTAAATTCAGTAATAATCCAATCAGAATCCCTGTGGATATCTGATATCCTTACCTCATCAACTAAACCCTGGAAATAACTAGCTTCTGTATATCTACCAAGTTCTAGAGTAGCTGAGTTAGTATTAGGTGAACCGGTAAAGTTAGTAACATTAGATTGTTTTACACCATTTACAAACATTTGCATACTTGTACCATTCCAGGTTGCCACTAGATGATACCAAACATCTAAAGCCAGATCTTCATCTGAACTTAAAATTGTGTAATTTGAGGTTTTGCCAAGGAAGAATTGTGCAACATCCTCATCAGGTTTATATCTAAGTTGATATCTATTAAAAGAACTACCTCTCCTAGATATTATTGAAGGAAACTTACCAATTCCATCACCACTTCTATTAACCCATGCTTCAAGTGTCATCTCTTCAGGTAGGTTTAGACTATCATCATTTCCACAATCTATCCAATCATTAGTTCCATCAAAACCATCAGCGCCATCAATAGGTCCAGCAGCGTTTTGATCAGTTCCATTAACACAAGTTCCATCATTACTATAAACAGTTGAATCATAATGAGTCCCACTAGTCTCATCAAGATGCTGTACCATTACAAAGCTACTATCCCATACACATTCTGGATTTTCCTGACTGTTACAATTAGGATTACCATAGTACATATAAAAGATAGTATCCTCAGTGCTTGATACACTACTTATATTAACCCAACAAATAAGTTCGCCAGAAGACCCGTCGTATTTTTCAATCTCATGGCATAATTTTAATGAATATGCGCTATCATCAATAAACAAGATATCATCACCATCAGACTGAGCTTTACTTGCTAGGTCACTGTCTATTGTATTTATTAAAATTGGGAAATTAGAAAGATCTCCTTCAACCATATCATGTTGAATTGTAATCTTTTTTCTATATTGCCATTCATACAAATATTTTATTTCAGGTCCAATTGTTAAGAAATCAGAAGGATTATACTGATTATTATATTCAGTTATAATCCAACTAGAATCCCTATTAATATTAGAAATCCTTACCTCATCAATTATACCCTCGAAAAAATTAATATCCCAATAACGACCAATTTCAAGAACAGCACTTGTAACTAAAGTTGTATCATTAAAAAATCCAACATCTTCCTGCTTCACACCATCTACAAACATTTGCATATTGGACCCATCCCATGTAGCAACCAGATGAGTCCAATCACCTATAACCAAATCATTATCTGAAGTTATAATCGTGTAATATGTTTCATTTCCTAAGAAAAAATGCACAACCTCATCTTCAGGTTTATACCTAAGTTGATAACGGTTATATTTACCGGTGCTTGTATCCTGAGCTCGACTTATAATACCTAAATACTTACCAAATCCATCGCCACCTTTATTAACCCAAGCTTCAAGTGTCATTGCATAAGGTAGATACAAACTATCATTATTCCCACAATTTATCCAATTTTTAGAACCATCAAAACTATCAGCTCCATCAATATATCCAACAGCGTTTTGATCTGTTCCATTTACACATGTTCCATTATTACCATAAATTGATGAATCATAATGAATACCAGTAGTCTCATCAAGATGTTGAACTAAAACAAAGTTTGAATCCCAAGTATTTGAAATTTCTTCTTGGCAATCACAACCTGGATTTCCATAATACATATAAAACTCAGTATCCTCATTACTTGACAGACTTGTTACATTTACCCAACAGATCAACTCGCCAGAGGAATGATTAAAAAATTCAATTTCATGAAATAATCTATTTGCATACCCTGTATCATCCATAAATAAAATATCATCACCATCATTCTGTGCCTTATTAGCCAAATCAGAATCAATAATACTAATAAGCAATGGGAAATTAGATAAATCTTCTTCAACTAATTCATGATTAATAGTAACCTTTTTTTGATAAAACCATCCCTCTTTGAAGGGATCAAATGATGTATATTCTGTTGACTCAAATCTCTGATTTAAATTATTTCTAACACTGCCAATAATTGGTATAATACCTGCTGTTAAAAACAATATAATTATTCCTACAACAAGGGCTTTTCTTGCTAAATTTATTTTCATTTTTTTTCCTCCCCTATTTATTAATTATAGTAATATAATAAATTTATTTAAATGTATCTATAACAATTGTAATTACTAATATATCTTTTATATAAAAATAAATGAATATTATATTTGTTTAAGGAAATAAAGAAAAATTAGCCCCATATCTCTTTATAATCATAAGGAAAATATCTATAAATATCAGAAATCTCTTTTATAGCAATTAATGTACCATCTTTTGAAATCTTGCATACAGCAACCATATATATCTCCTATTTGAAACATGCTAAAAATATAATAGATAAATCTAACGTTTTTTTAGCAAGCCTCCTGCCCGCAAAGCAATATATAATATATTATCTTATATTTAAAATTATCAAAAAATAAAATTATAAAAATAGTACAAATAAAAATTTAAATTATTTTAATTTTATTAATATATAAAGTTAATTAGTCATAGATAAGGGGGTATAGAGAATAAATGCAAATTTTTTTATATTTATAGATTTAAATTAATAGCAGGAGGAAAGGATGAAAAAATTTTAAATTCCTACTTTGCAATCTCTAATACCCCCCATTTTAGGAAGATATACCATCCTTAATTAAGACGATACACGCGAATATATGATGGGTATATTATTTCCTAATCTTCCTAATTGTTAAAGAATAGTTTTGGATTATATATAATTAATCATAACAAATTTACATTCTTTAAACAAAATTTAAAAATATATTTTAATATGTTAATTTTTGTGCATAATTATTCTTTTTAAAATAGAATGATTATTTTTCAAATTTTTTATTTATAAAATATCATGTATGTTCTTAGGATCAGGAATTCTGAATCCATTTATACGAATAGGAAGAACAGTCTCCATTAATTCTACTTGGTCAACATATTTATGATATAATCTAAAAATTTCCCTACAAAATTCTTTTGCATGAGAGATATCATCTGTTGTAAAAGTCGTTATCCAATCATACTTACCATGAAGATATAAGGTATCTTCAAATTTAACATCAATATCAATATCAGGAAACATATCAGTTATATTACCCATAGGAAGTTTATTTAAGGTATCCTCCTCCATGGGCAAGGTTGTTCTTTTAACAAGTAATATATAATGTTTTAAACCCTTTTTTTTAGGATTTATTATTGCTGAATAACCTATTATTACATTATTTTCTTCAAATTTTTTCATAACCCTTGCTACTTTATATCTAGAACAACCACATTTTTTTCCAATTTCATCTAGATTTAATCTGCAATTTTTTTGCAATTCATTTAAAATTTTTTCTTCAAGATTTGAATTTTGTGCAATATTTTGTTTATTCATTCAATATTTCAACTCCATAAGAGAATTATTTTCAAATTATTTAAATCTAATACATTAACTTTTTAAAAATTAATTATTGCAAATTAAAATCTATGAATTAATCTAGTGATTTCCAAAATTTGAAATAAAATTGTAACAATAAAGAAGGAAATATTTAAATCTAAATATTTTATTAGTATCTTGAAAAGTAATAAATGAGGCAAAATAAAATGAGAAATAAATTAATATTATTCTTAATCTGTTCAATGCTGATTACTTCATTTTTAATTATTATTCCAGTTGAAACTGTAAAAGCAAGCAGAAATATTTTGTATGTTGGTGGTGGTGGACCTGGCAACTACTCAACTATCCAAAGTGCAATAAATGATGCATATTCAGGTGATTTAATTTTTGTGTATAGTGGAATCTACAACGAAAATGTAATAGTAAATAAATATAATATTAACTTGGTTGGTGAAGATAAAAACACAACAATTATTGATGGTGGCGGAAGTGGAGATGTAGTTTATATATCCAGAGAAAAAGTAAATTTTAGTGGATTCACAGTAAGAAATAGTGGAAGTATATGTTATAATGCAGGAATCCACATTGCCTCAGATAATAATAATGTCTATAATAACAAAATAACTAATAATGCTGAGATTGGTTTATGGATTCATTCTTGTGAGGATAATTATGTTTCAAACAACATAATGGATATGAATGGTTTGGATGGTATATGGCTTGATAATTCAAGATATAATACAGTCACAAACAATTTTATAAATTCAAATAATGATGATGGAATTGTTATATATGATTCTGCCTACAATACAATATCTGAAAATACAATAGGTTTCAATGACGATAATGGCATGAGCATATTTTATCCAAGTAATAACAACGAAATAATTAGAAACATTATTCGCTCAAACAATGACAATGGTATATACATAAACGCATCTAATAACTACATATATCATAACAACTTTATTCATAACCTAGTAAATGCCGATGACGAAGGAGGAAATATTTGGAACAATGATTACCCTTCTGGTGGCAACTGCTGGTCTGATTACAACGGTGATGATGATTTTCATGGGGAGAATCAAGACTTGCCAGGTCATGATAGAATTGGTGATATTGCATATGAAATTCCCTCTGAGCATGGTACTGATTATTACCCATTAATGGATATGGATGATTGGAAAAATGAAGCACCTCAAAACTTAACATTAGACGGACAAACATATGGTAGATCAGGAGAAGAATATTATTATTACACTAGTGCATTAGATAACAATGGAGATCCAATTTATTACAAGTTTGACTGGGGGGATGATTCTTATACTGATTGGTTTGGACCATATATATCTGGTACTGAAGCTTCAGAATCTCATAGCTGGAGTGTAGGTATTTTTGATATCCGTGTAAAAGCAAAAGACACAAGAGGATTAGAAACTAACTGGTCAGAACCATTTAGGATTACAATGCCAAGAAACAAAATATCGACAAATTATATTTTATTACAATTATTAGAGAGGTTATTAGATATTTTACCTATAATAAAATACTTATTTTAATTCTATTTATTTTTTTATTTTTTAAATAACATTATATACTAAAAAAATATTCACGCTTACAAAAAAAAGGGATGAAAAAATTGATTTTTTGGTATCAATGCAATTCTTGTGAAAAAAGCTTTAGCTGGGTTTTTACAGGTAATAATGATTGTGGAAAATGTAGATATTGCAATTCAACAGATATTAAACGCATTTCAAAAAAAATCCGCAAATGGTAATAAAATATAATTAAGTTTTATTGATAAAAAAGGTTGCATACACTGTAGTTTATTGAATTAAATTTAAATAATTAACTAATGTTAAGGAAATATTTATATTAAAATAATTAATTACATATTTTAAAAACTAATTATAAATAGGGGGAAATAGGAGATAATATGAAAAATAAAATAGTAGGAATAATAATTTGTACGCTGTTGATAACATCTGCTGCTGTGCCAATCACTGGACATGTTTTGAAAAATATAATTTATAATCCATTAAATGACAGGGGAACCATATATGTTGATGATGACGCAGATCCAGGCTGGTATGATGCCACACATGTTAAAACAATTCAAGAAGGAGTAAATAATGCATCTACTGATGATACAATATTTGTTTATAGTGGGACATATAATGAGAATATTATCGTAGATAAAACTGTTGATTTGGTTGGTCAAGATAGGGACACTACAATAATTCATGGTTTAGATGAATCTGATAACGCAGTAAAAATATCATCTGATTGGTGTAATTTAAGCGAGTTCACAATTGAAAATGGCGGAACCAATTCAGGAGGTATAAGGGTAAAAGCCAATCATTGCTCAATATTTGACTCAATTTTTGATGATAACATTGATAAAGGAATTTTTGTTGAATCATCCTTTTACACCCAAATTCTGTATAACACATTTTCTAATAATAATCAAGGTTTGTATGTTTATATGTCAGATTACACAACAATTTCATATAATGATATATCAAACAACAAGGATAACGGTATCTTATGCCTTTCTTCAGAATATAATGATATTCTTGGTAACTCAATAGATTCAAACTCTGGAGTTGGTGTCTATCTTAACAATGAATGTGATTATAATGATGTTATAAGTAACACTGTTGAAACAAATGAGGAGAGCGGTATTCGTCTGTATAAATCAGATGGAAACACAGTTTCTGATAATATAGTATCTAACAATGGTGCACCAGGTGAAGATGGAGGAATTGTATGCTTTAATTCCAACAATAATGACATATTTGAAAATACAATTTATTCAAATTCTGAACAGGGAATATTTATAGAGGACTCACAATCTAATACGATCTATAAAAATGACGTATTTAATAATGATTTATACGGTATAAACTGTGATTCATCAAATAACAATGAAATCTATAAAAACAATATCTATGACAACTCACAAAATGGTAGAGATGATGGTACAAATACATGGTATACTTCAGTAGATGAGCAGGGAAATTACTGGGATGATTACTCTGGAGATGACGATGATGGAGATGGTATTGGAGACACACCATATAATGTTCCAGGTAATGGAAACCAAGATGAATATCCATTAATGACACCTTATGGGCCTCCAAAAGCAGACTTCACTTATTCAGTTGATGGAGGAACTGTCACATTTGATGGATCTAATTCCTACGATTATGATGGTACAATAGTCTCATATGAGTGGGACTTTGGTGATGGTAACTTTGGAACAGGTCTAATTATCGAACATACCTATTCAGAAGATGGAACTTATGATGTAACATTGGAAGTAACAGACAATGATGGAAAGGATGATTCCACAATAAAAACTATTCTAGTAGATAGTAGCCCGCCAGAAATAATGGATAACACACCTGATACTGCAACAACAGGTGATATTTTTACATTTAATGCAACTATTATAGATAATGTTGAGGTTAACTCTGCAACGGTAAACTACAAGTATGGTGACGGAGAAAATTTAAACGTAGATATGGAAAATACAGCGGGTGATAATTGGGAAGCAAGTATAATAATTGAACATACTCTTGATATACTTTATTATTCAATATATACTGAGGATACTAACGGAAATGGAAATTGTTCAGATCTTTGGAATGTAACCATTTTAGATAATGATCCTCCAGAGCTATCGGATATTATTGTAGATCCTGAAGCCCAAATGGCAGGTTATAATGTTAATATCTCAGCAATAGTCATTGATAATATAGGTTTATCTGAAGTAAATCTTCATGTAGAATTCCCGGATTCAACTGAAGAGGTTTACCCAATAATAGATAACAAAATTGGTGACAGATATTATTCAAACAGGACCTATATACAAGATGGAACATATAAATTCTACATATTGGCAAAAGATACTAGTGGAAATGAAAATGTTTCTGAAACAAGAACCTTTGATATAGTAATTGGTTCTCCACCCGAGAAACCTCAGATAAATGGTCCATCTGAAGGAAAAATAGATGAACCTATTGAGTTTGAATTTAAATCAAAGGATGGAGACGGACATGATGTATACTATTATATTGACTGGGGAGACGGAACGTTTGAAGACTGGTTTGGACCATTTGGATCTGGTACATGGCAAAAAAAGAGTCATACATGGGCTGAAAAAGGAGAATTTACAGTTAAAATAAAGGCAAGGGATATAACAGGTTTGGAAAGTGGTTTTAGTGAACACCCAATAACTATACCAAGATTCAGAAATGGTGTTAATAACTATCAAGTCAGCACATATAACCAAAATAAAGTAAGGACACCAAGGTATCACTAATAAATAATCTTTAAAAGATTATTTTTTTCTTTTTTTCTTTATTTATATATTTTAATTATTTTGTTTTTTCTACAATCTAAGTCTATTATAGTTGTTACATTTAGATTATATCAAGGAAATATTTAAATTGGAATATTTTATTATAATTTTTATAAATTTATTTGTTTTGGGAGGAAAGATATGAATAAAAATCTATTAAGAAAAGGTCTTGTTTTAGGTTTAATTGCTATATTTGTTGGAATTTGTATCATACCTTCTATAGGCGGAATTATTTTAAAAAGTAATGATCTACAATATAATAAAATACTATTTTCAAGTATTAATCCTGATGGAGTTATATTTTATGTTGGTGGAAGTGGAGAGGGTAACTTTACAAGAATACAGGATGCTATAGATAATGCGTCTGATGGAGATACTGTATTTGTCTATGATGATTTATCACCATATTATGAAAATATAAAAATAGACAAATCAATAAATCTATTTGGTGAGAATTGCAAAACAACCAATATCAATGGAAATTTTTTAGATGATTCAATCTATGTAAATGCAAATTTTGTAAATATTAAAGGTTTTCACATTTCCAATGGTAACTTATCTGGTATTAAATTATTTGAATGTGAAGACTGCTCTATTATTGGTAACATAATTGATTCAAACAAAAGATACGGCATTCATCTCAGTCATTCTTCAAATAACAACATATCCAGTAATCAAATCTATTTAAATAACAATGGAATAAAACTTTACAGCAAATCAAATTTCAATAATATAAAAGATAATACTATTGAAAATAATGAAAATGGAACATATCTAGAACATTCTAGTAAAAACACAATTAATGGCAATTTAATTAAGAATAATTATTGTGGATTGATACTTTACAGTAAATCAAGATCAAATACTCTTAAGAGTAATACAATTTCAAACAACAATCTTGGAATTTTTATAGGCGGTACAGTTTATCCTACTTTTATTTTTAATATCCTTCTAGATGGTTCTACTCATAATAAAATTATAAAAAACAACTTTTTAAACAATGAGCAAGATGCATTTTTTCAGAATTCAAGACCAAATTTATGGTGGAGGAATTATTGGAATAAATCTCTTTTATTACCAAAAATAATTTATGGTGAAATTTTTATTTGTAGACTACAAGGAATACCTCCAACACCTATTGAATATCATTTTCTATGGGTCCCAAAAATTGACTGGCGTCCTGCATTAAAACAATTTGACATATAAATTTTTAGAGATATTTCCAAATAAAAAGATAACTATTTCGAAATAATTATTATAATCCAATCGATTATTTATCTATTAAAAATCGTTAATACAAATGGTTCCGTATAAAGTCCCCACTTTATATAATTCCATTGAGGGGATAATGTTTAAAGATATTTCTGTTTCTTGTTTATTTAATATCAAATATTGGATATCTTTTTGCTTCAATCCAAGCATATGCCCTAATTCATATAATTTATCAGAAATCATATTCCTCCAATTTCGCAATAAATAACTAATATATAAATATATAGTAATTATTTGCTTTAAAAATAAATTATAAAAAATTATTTGTTATATTTGTTGCAGGATTTAATATCTAAGTTATTTTTATTTTATAATTTATTATTATCTTTTTTTAATAAAATGTTAACTAATTTTACTATGATTGATAAGTGTTATTAGAAAAAAAACTAACAATTTTTTAAAAGGATTTAAATACTGATACTCTTATTTTTATAAAGTCATTAGTAGGAGTTTAAATGGTAAAAAAATTTTTTGTTCTGGGGTTAATACTTCTGTTAATGTTTACATTTTTAACTCCGATTGGGATTGGACATGATATTAGACATTCATTTTATAATTATAATCTGGATTTAGAAAACGATTTTCCAAACATTATGCTAACAGGATTTTGGAATCCAACAGGCCAAATGATAGCACATTTTAGCACTGATCCATATTTAAATCCAGATGGATGGAAAGGTGAAAATTGGGAGGATAGAGGCTATGATATCTATTCTTTTTTCCCAACACCAGGAACATATAACGGAACATTTGAAGTTGATTATCAAAATACTTGGGAGGACTTTTGGGAGATTACTGCTGAAATAAAACCAATAGCAATTATAAGTTTTGGTGCCGGACAAGGTCCATGGGAAATTGAATATAATGCACGCAATCTTGATAAATGGATAGATGACGACAAACCTCCATATCAACCAACACCTTGTCCACCTGATGATACTGTACCTGCAGGATATGTTCGTCATTCTACACTACCAGTTCAGAAAATTGAAGATGCAGTTAATGAACAAACCTCTGTTGATGCATGGGTAGATTGGAATGGTAATCCTGGAGCATATTTATGTGAGTATATGGCATATCTTGGAATGTGGTATCAATCAATTCATAAAAATGATAGCATAGACCCCTGTAAAGCATCAGGTTTTATTCATGTAAAAAATACATTAACAGTTAAGGTGTGTATGGTTGCAACAAATGCAACAATCCGTGAAACGATAGAGTATCTAAATAGTGAAAATAATCCTCCAGAAGCACCTATAATTGATGGCCCAACAAGTGGAAACGCAGGCACATCTTATAATTATACTTTTACCTCAATTGACCCAGATGATGATGAAGTTTATTATTACATATTATGGGGAGATGGTCATGTTGAAATATGGGATGGACCAAATCCTTCAGGATTAGATCTTGAAATTGCTCATACATATTCAAAACAAGGGACATTTACAATTGAAGCGAAAGCAAAAGATTCCAGTGGTTATGAAAGTGGTTGGACAACATTAGATGTAAATATTCCAAAGGAAAAAGCAAACAGAAATAACAATAATTTATTTTATTGGTTGTTAGAAAGATTCTTAATTAAATATTCAATATTTAGAAATTTTCTAAAAATTTTATAGTAAAAATTCATGTATTTTTACATTAGTCTTTATTTAGACTATTTTTAACCAATCATCTTGTGAGAAACCAGGAATACTTTGACCGATTGGAAAAAGTTTTTTATCATTATATTTCAATACTTGTGATCTGATCAGATTTTTAAATGGAAGATGCAAATATAATGTATGCAATAAGAGGTTTTTATTCAGATTTGATTTAAACCTTTTAAATTCTTGTAAAGCCTTCTTTTTTGAAATATAGCTAAGTGCTGCAATTTTTCCTGATATAAGAGCCCCATTTATTCCAAAACCAAAAAAAGGATCTAAAAAACCAGATATATCACCTGCCAAAACATATGTTTTTTTTGCATACTTTGTAAATAATTGTATTTTTTTTGGAAAATAAGAGAAAAATGATGACCAATTATCTAGTTCAATATTCTCTGTTTCTTTGACTTTTTCAATAAATTTTTTTAAACTTTCTTTAGATACTCTTGGTGAACCTGATAGTTGAGCAGAAATCATTCCATTTTTTCCAGATATATATCCATAATCAGATGAATAGCTCCCAAAAAAAGCAATTGTAATATCCCCTAAATCAATATTTTTATGTGTATCGAATTGCTGATATCTTACATATGGTAGATTTAGGTATTTTACAAGCTTTGAATATCCTGCTGTGGCAATAATTGAATTTTCAGGAATGTTTTTTAGATTTTCATCTTTTAGAGATTTTGAAAATTCAAAATTTACTCCTCCCTCTAATGCAACATTATATAGAAAATGATCTAGTGAGGTTTTTCTTGGTCCTCGTTCAACTACAAACAGATTTTTTGTTGAGAAAATATATTTTTTTGGGCCAACATAGCCTCTAAATTTATCAAGTCGTGAAAAACATGAATCGATTTTTATTTCGATGTATTTCTGTATATCTTGAATATCTATTGGAGTCATATGAATTGAAGGATGACATTTTTCTGATCCTCCAATTCTATTCTCCTTTTCAAATACTGTGACATTATATCTAAATCTAACCAGGTTTATGGCAGCGACTAGTCCAGATAGTCCAGCTCCATAAACATGTATATTTTTTACTCTCATGATATTTTTTCCTATGTTTTATTCGTTTAATTATTTGTTCTATATAGCGTTTTTATAAGATAACCTAATTTTTAATCCAACATTTATCACTTTCAAAATAGTTACCCTTTGTATAGAATGCACGAGCTCGGCAACCGCCACATACATCTCTGTATGTACATACTCCACAGTCTCCCCTCAATTTATTTCTATCTCTCAATTCCTTTAAAATAATGTTACTTTTATCAAACCATATGTCCTTAAAAATCTGTTTTTTTAGATTTCCAAGTTTATGTGGTAGAAGATAACATGGATGTATATCTCCAGTATTTGAGATATGGCATGTCCAACGTGCTGTAAGACATCCCTTAAAAAATTCTGTTAATCTCCCATATTTTTTATAAAAATATGTATCCTTTCCATAGGCTGAATTAATAGTAATTGAATATGGATAGGGTTTTATTGACATATTACCTGAAGCTGCGTACTTTTGTAATTGCTCAAATAGTTGTTGTCGTTGTTTTGAATTTAGCATTTCATTTTTTAATTTTCTACCTCGTCCTGCAGGTATAAAATCATAAACAAACCATCCATTTATATTAAGTAAATCTAGCAAATTATACAATTCTTCTAATTCATCGATATTGCTATTCATAAAAACTGTTGATACTTGTGTGTTTATACCTGCATTTACACAATTTTTTATTGCATCTATAGTTTTTTCATATGTTCCAGATTTATTGCGAATGTAATCATGTGTTTCTGGATTTGCACCGTCAAGGCTTATACAAATATGATCTATCTTAAGATCCTTTAAACGTTTTATATAGTCTTCATTTAAAAGTATACCATTTGTAGATATTGATGTATACAGCCCTACATTTTTTGAATAAAGTAAAATATCGAAAATATCATCCCTTAAAAGTGGTTCGCCTCCTCCAAAATCAATAATACCTGCTCCTCCTTCGTAAATATTGTCTATTACATTATAAACATCTTTTAATTCTAAATCCTCATGTTGAGGTGTTGAGTAGCAGTGAATGCATTTTAGATTACATCTTACAGTGACATCAAATACAACATAAAGTGGAATACCAATTTTAATTGCCTTAATTCCAAATTTACTAATTCCACGAAAGAGTGAATTAATTAAAGTTATAACCTCATTATCTGAAGATAAATTGATAAGATCATCTAAATTTATTTTCATGAAAAATAAAATTATTTTAAGTAGGGATCTACCAAAAATAACCTGAATTTTACATTCTTTGCAAAAATTTTCTTCATTATTTTTTTTTAAAATTATTTCAATAATAGATGTGTTGCAAATTGAGCATTTATTAATGTACCATTTACCCAATGCTCTGACAAATCTATTAATCATTTTTAGCCTCACTGTTAAATTCTAATCTATATTTTTGGCCCATTGATTTATTAATTTTATAGTCTCTTTGATATGCGGTATCGATAAGATCATAAAAAATGTCAAAACAAAGAAATCCAACTAGATGAATAGGTTGAGCAAAACCTGCTAAAACACCAATAAAAGCAAATACTTTCAAAAAAAATCTATGTTTAAATAAAAAGTTGATAATTCTTTTTTTACTTTTCCACTTTTCATGTCCAAATTCATCAAGGAAAGATCCAATTGCAGCTACTGGAATAATATAAAACGTTGTTGGATCTATGTTTATTAACTGTAATAAATAAGTGATAAAAACCAATACAACAAACAAAATTATGCTTACTAAATAAGCAGGGTGATTTATTTTACCTGCAATCATCATTCCAATTACCGCTCCGATAACCATTCCTATTACCGGCTCTTCGGTTAATGCCAAATATGCCATAGAAACTGGAATGAAAACAGACAATGGAATAATCCATATCTTATATGATTTAATCTTAATTTCGTCAATTATTTGATCCATTATTTTTATGGTAATTCCTAATAGAATACAGATTCCAACAATTATAAGACCTTGAAAAAAAGAGTCTTCAATTTTATAAAAACCAATGAAAACAAATCCAACACCTGTTAATAGAGATATTAACAAGGTGACAAATAATTTTTTCATAATTTTTAAAATGTGTACATTAAGTTAGTTTATAAATATGTCTTTATGCATACAAACAAAAAAAATTGGTATAAAATCCAGATGATACGATGAGAAAAATTGATTCCAACAATATAATGATATTTTTACTCATCATTATTTCAATATATCTTTTTCTTGGTTTAATTTCAAATATTGATATATCCAATACATTTTTTATGGCAGGGCTTATTCTACTTTTTTTAGTTCTGATAATTATACATGGATGTAAAACCCTGGGCCCATATGAACTTATGATTTTTTTATTAATAGCTTATTTTATATCCTTAATTTATGAATATACTGATGGTTTAGGTTTTGGTGCACTAGTAAATTGTAGGTCATATTATAGTGATTTGTTAGGGCCAAAATTTTTTGGAAAAGTCCCATATACTATACCGCTTGTCTGGTCAATGTTTCTATATTGTGCATTTTCTATGACAAATATTATTTTCAATAGAATCAGAATAAATAAAAAATTTAAAGATACCATTGCCAAAAAATGGCTTTTAAAAATTATTGGGATGGGTATTGTATCTGGTTTGATTATGACATCATGGGATTTAATAAATGATCCAGTAATGGTTAAAATGGGTGCCTGGAGTTGGTCATACTTAGGATCCTATTATGGTATCCCATTATGGAACTTTGAAGTTTGGATTGAAATATCTGCACTAGTTTATATTTTATTTAGCATTTACTTAAATAAAGTAAAAAAAAGTCAAGTTTATATAGGAGGACCCCAGAAATCAAGTTACACTCTTTTAGTTGTAATAATTTACTTAGCTTTATTGATTGTCTATATAGTTTATGCATTTCATGAGGAAGTAATATATGTAATTCCTTGGGCAGCAATTACAATGGGTTTATTTTCTACAGTTTCAATAATTCGTTTTTATAAAAATAAGGGTAAAAATGATAAAAAGAATTAATGGGCAGAACAAGAGATACAAGGGTCATATGCTCTTATAAGCATCTCACATTTCAATGTAATTTCATCAATGGGTAAATCAATAATGGTTTCAACAAACTTGTTCATATCCTTCTCAATATTTAAGGCATTATGTGCTGTTGGCGGAACAATATCTGCTCCTCTTACAATACCGTTATTATCAAGATCATAGCTGTGATAAAGGCTACCTCTAGGTGCTTCGGTTACTGCTGCACCAAAGCCAGATTTACATATTATTTCTCTTTTCTCATCTTTATATAGGAGTCTGTCTATTATCTCAATAGATTCATCTATATCATGAACTAGTTCAATTGCTCTTGCAAGATGAGAGTTAAAAGGATTATAGTTTGGAAGTTTTATACCATTATCTTTAGCTGCACTTTTGGCATCAGAAGATAATTGATTGAAATTTAAGTTTACTCTAGGGAGAGGACCTACCATAAATGAATCTCTGTTTTTTATTTGTGAATGAAGTGCTGTTGAATATTGAACTTGCTTTTCGGAGACATGTTCTCTATACTCCATTTCGTCTATATCTAAACCCTCAGTAGACTTAAGTCGACCAATATTTATAGCATAATGTTTGGAATCTGAGATTGCGACATGCTCACATTTTCTTGTGAAATTCGGAATTTCTATATTTGAAAATAGATTTACAGTTTTAAAAGCATCCTGTTTTGCTTCAACTAATTGTTTTCTTACTTTCTGCATTTGGTTTTTAGTTGGAATATATGTAAATCCTCCTACTACCGCAGTTACAGGATGCACAGCTCTACCTCCAACAAGGTCAGTTATATCATTACCTAATTTTTTTAGTTTCAAACCTCTTTTTACAATATCCAAATGATCCTTTGCCATTGCAATAATACTTTCATATCCCATTAGATCTGGAAGTGAGAGAAAATACATACTAAGCACATTGCTTTGTATATGTGCACTTATTGCCATAATCTTTCTTAAATCCTTTGTTTGCTGACTTGGTTCAAGTCCTATCGCATTTTCAATTGCTCTTAAAGCCGTTATCTGATGAGCAACAGGACATATCCCACAAATTCGTGATGTAAGTTCCATTACCTCATCATACTTCCTGCCTATTAGAAAGGATTCGAAAAAACGTGGTGGTTCATAGATTCTGAACTTCAAGTCCTCTACTTTTCCATCTTTTGTAATACTGAGGTTTAACGCTCCTCTACCTTCTACTCTAGCCAGATAGTTAACATCTATGTTTATCTTAGATTTCGGAGTATATTTAAGTTCCACAGTTTTTTTTCCCATTAGTGTCCTGCCTCCTTTCGAAAATCAGGTGACATACCAGCATATTTTCTAAACTTTCTTTTTATATCCTTCTCACTTAAACCAATATCTCTAAAGATATCAGCTAATGCAGAAGCATTTGGATTGCTCATTGGTCCAAAACAGCCTTCACAAACCCTACCAAGAGATGGGCAAAGTGCACCGCATCCAGCACTTGTAACAGGACCCATACAAGCCATCTTTTTACTAGTTATAAGACAAAGATTATCTTTGAATTTACATTCAACGCATACTGGATGTTGGCGAAGTCTAGGCTGAATTTTTAACAGTGCAGATTTTAATAATTCCACTATGTTTTCTCTATGAGGTGGACATCCTTTCAGAACAGCATCTACTTTTACATATTCACCGATACCAAGTACCTTTGTAGAATGTATTGTAGATGTATCAGTATAAACTAAGTTCTCTGCTTCCATTTGTGGCATCCAATTTCTTATTGAAGGAATGCAGCCACCTATTGCACAATCCCCAAAAGCTACTAGAAACTTGGTTTTTTTTCTGATTTCCTTAATCTCTGAAATTTCCTCAGGTGTTGATATTCCTCCCTCAACAAGACCTATATCCCATTCCTTTTCCTCATTTTCTCGTTTAACCATAACCCAATAATTTATATCAAATAGATCAAGCAACTTAAGAAATACATCTTCTAAATGAAGTAACTCCAATTGACAACCTGCACATCCAGTAAATTTGAATACTGCAATCTTAGGTTTTTCATTCATAATTTATTTCACCTTCTTTATAATGGATGTATAAAGGGTTTAATGTCACTGTAGCTAAAGATTGGGCCGTCTTTACAAACAAATTTTAAACCTACTTGACAGTGTCCACATTTTCCTATACCACATTTCATTCGTCTTTCAAGTGAAAGATAGATCTGATTTTCTTTGAAACCTATAGTTTCTAAACATTTAGCTGCATAGCGCATCATGATTTCAGGTCCACATAGAAATACTATAGAGTTTTTGATTTTAGTTTTCATTCTTGGAAAACAGGCTGTAACAAGACCTAGTTTACACTCAAATTGAGATTCAACTGGCATCGAGTCAACGGTTAATTCAAGTCTAGATCTTCTAATTTTCCTCCATTTATCAAATTCATAGGTAAAAATCATATCATTTGGGGTTCTAGCCCCATATAGTATTTCTAAGAAACCATAATCCTTTCTGTTATTTTTAATATAATTAATCACTCCTCTAAGAGGAGCAATTCCCATTCCACCTGAGACAATTAAAACATCCTTGCCTTTTATTTTATCAAGTGGCCATCCATTTCCATAAGGACCTCTTAAACCTATATAATCGCCTTTTTCCAAAGCTAGGATTGAGTTTGTTACACTGCCTACATTACGAATAGTAGTAATAATTGAACCATTTTTACCAATATCAGATAAAGAAATTGCAGATTCCCCTGCACCAAATATACTTAACATTATGAATTGACCAGGTTTTGGTGAAAAATCTTTTTGTAGCTTTGAATCAGAAAATGTAATTGTATATGTGTTTGTATTGTTTGTTTCAAATTTTACATTTTTTATTATACCCTGATTTGGATAATATGAATTCATCATGATTTTAACCTCCTCTAATTGCTTTTGCAACTTCAGTTATATCAATTTTAGAGGGACACACTCTTATACATCGTCCGCATCCAACACAGCTAGAACTCATCCCACCAGCTGCTGCTCCAAATTTACACATCATCCAATGTCGAATCCTGTCTTTTCTATCCCTCCTGAAATTTCCATCAAGAGCTACAGCAGCATACTCAAGCAGCTGACAAGAATCCAATTCCCTGTTTCTTGTTCCAATTTTTAATGATAAATCCATTGTATCAAATACATCATAACAATAACAGGTAGGACAAACAAATGTACAAGATCCACATGATAAACATGGAAATGAACCAGCAACTCCACCGCGTTCTCCAAGATCAAGCCATACCTCATGATCTGTATTTTCTCTAGCAATTCTAGATAACCAAGACGTGTTCATGGATTTTTTAAATTTTTTCTCCATTAAAATTAAACGTTTTTCTTTTTCATTGTAATCTAATTCTGTTGCACTATTAAGATTTAATCCTTCTATCAGACTTTTGCCAGTTTTAGAGCCTACCTCAATTAGATATTTTGTACCAATATCTGTAAGTAAAAGATCATAACCTTCATTGAGATATGGGCCAGTTCCCATTGATTTGCAAAAACAATATTCACTGGGTTCAACACAATTGAGCGCGACAATAACAGTATTTTTTCTGCGACTCAAATAATATGGATCTTTGAAATCCCCTGAAAAAAATTTATCTAGTTTTAGAATTGCATTTACATCGCATGGATGAACACCTAATAGAAGAATCTTATCATCTCTTTTAATTTCCTCACTACTGAATTTCCCATCTTTTATATTAAAAGAAAGTAAGGTTTCCTTAGGCGGATGAAAAAATTTTTTAGGTGGTAAAACAGTAGATATATAATCAAGATGAAGTTGCCCTATTGAATGAATCTCGTCAAATGTTGAATCAGCTCCAGGTTTGGTTGGAGCAAATACTTTATGTTTTTTCAAAAATTTATCAAGAAGTATGTTTAATGAGCTCTTTTCAATAACATACGCAATCATAGTATCATCTTAATTTTACTTCGGAGGGAGATAATATCATTATTATTAAAACTTGCTTCTATTTAACACATTTATTTTATAATTATAATTTTAAAAATAAACTATTATTAAATCAATAAAGGTATCAATTTTTATAAAATTAACTTTTAAGTGGAGCTCCTTTTTTATAATATCGAAGGAATATTGTTATTGCTATTGTCATGATTATAATAATTATTGCTATTCCTGCAGTATATGCAATCTGAGTTTTTATCCCAAAAATTGGGTCATCTGTTACCCTTTTTAGATATATTCCAAATAACGCCCATATGATTACAGCACTATATGCATAGTCTTTTCTAGTAAGAAGTACTATTATGGTAATAATTGTTGCAACTACAATTACTAAAATCGTCCATATCTGATCGCTAATTCCAAAACCATCCCAATTATTCTTTACTAAAACTGCTGTTACATTTGCGATAGTTGCAACTGTAATCCATCCTATGTAAACACTAATCGGAATATGAATGAATAGTTTTTCTTTTATTGATACCCTTTCTTTTCCAATACCTAATCTTAGATATATAGCAAGTAAAGAGGAAAATAACAAAATCATTGCTAGAAGTGATAATGTAACTTGTTCGTAATGCCATAAAAATATCCATAAAATATTAGCTATACCTGCAATAATAAATAGATAGCTTATTTTTCCTAAAAATGGCTTTGTTGTTATTTCTTTTTTAAAAAAATCCCTTGCAAGATATAATGCAAATAGGATTATTAGAATATATATAACTCCCCAAATTGAAAATGTTAATCCAACTGGAACAAATAAGTTAGGAATATTGTCAGATAATTCTCCAGTATATTTACCCCCAATCGGTATAATATTTGCAAGAAGATTAATGATAACTGTTAAAAAAGCAGCTATTATATTTCCTAATTGTAATAATCTTAAAAATTTATTTTCCATAATTATACCGCCTTTTAATTTTACCAAATGATACAATTTTTTTAAATAATTTTTGATTTAATTAATACCATTTTTATATTGTGTCATATAAATTCTTAAAACTGAATAAATATAAAGTATGCAAGTATTAAAATTGATATTGTAAACAAGGACAGTGCATTGCGTATAGCATATATAGTTGCATGTTTTTGCTCTAAAGGTTTTTTAATATATGTAAAGGTTGAAACTAAAGAAGGAAAAACAGAAACTACTGTAATAATCCAGAAATTAATATAATCTGAATACCAGCCTGTTAATGCAAGTATTAAAAAATATATTGTAGAAATCCAGAAAATAATGCTAATAAATAAAAAACTTCTTTTTCTACCACGATTTACAATAAAATTTTTTTTACCTCCATGGATATCTGCTTCTTTATCAGGTATTTCAAAAATTAGGATAACATTTAATAGATGAAGAGAAAGCGGAATTGCAAAAATCAGAATTGTAATGTCAATTGTACCAGTTAAAAGCAAATATCCCCATCCAGCATTCATTAAACCTGCAATAAAATGAGGGAATTCACTCATACCTCTATAAGAAAATCTAATAGGTGGAGCTGAGTAGAACCAAGAAAAAAAGGCTCCAATGCCAATTAACCCTATTGACCATAGAGGAATAAATGTAGTAAGTGCTAAAATTGCTGTTAGAATAAGAGATAATATTATAAATCCAGCAGCTAACCATTTTGTTACCAATTTTAGTTGAGGATATTTTTGTAGTACACCACTTCCACCAGAGAAACCAAATTGTCTATTATATCTATCTGCTTCAAAATCATAATAATCATTAATGTATGATGCTGAAGCATAAATAAGAAAAATAATAAAAAAACCCCATAGAAAAATAAATAGATTAAATTCATAACCAAGGACAAGAGCAAACAAAGACCCAAGCCAAAATGAGGGAAGAACAGCTATACCAATATGAGCTCTGGTAAGCTTTATCATTTGTTTTATATATGTAAGAACCATATTCTAAACCCCCCAGATATATGAAAATATAGTATAGCCTTATATATGTGTTTTATTATTTTAATTCATCCCTTTGAGGTTTTCAGTAACTATTTTCGTAAAATAATAAAAAATATACTGTTATTAAAAAAGGTGGAATAAATGGTTGAAAAGGCTTCTTATGAAGTTATTAAGAAAATAAGTGATATAGAAATTCGTAAATATCCAAAAATGATTCTGGCTGTTGTTGAGGGATATGTAGGAGATTCAGGGTTTAATTTACTTTTTAACTACATCTCTGGCAATAATAAAAGCCAAAAACAAATAAGAATGACAGCACCTGTAATTACATCTGAAAAAATACCAATGACGGCCCCAGTAATTACAAAAGATAATTACATGGCTTTTGTACTTCCTTCATCCTATAGCAAAGATACAGTACCTATCCCAAAAGATGATGAAGTAAAAATCAAATTTCAGCAAGAGAAAAATTTTGCAGTTCTTAGGTTTAGTGGAAAAACCTCTAAAAAACGAGTAGAAAAACAAATTGCAAGGCTATTTGAAACATTGAAAAATCATAAAATCCAGATAATTAGTGGTCCTATTCTAATGAGATATAACAGTCCTTTTGCACCAGGATTTATGAGAAGAAATGAAGTTGCAGTAGAAGTAACCAATTTTTAAAAATTATTGATTATATTTTTTTGCATATAGGTCAATATCAAATTTTCGTTTCAAACCATTAGCATTCATATATCTTATCTTTCCAAGGATTGGCCGCTCAACCCAGGGACGATCATGTTTGCCAAAGCACCAAGCAACGCCTGTAAAACCATTGGGGTCTCTTCCATCTAATTCATATTTATTATTTAGATATAATGCAAATTTGTGTGCTTCTATTGGTGATTTTGTCCATTCAATTATTTTTTTACCCCAATACATACGCATATATCCATGCATTTTACCAGTCTTAATCATTTGTTTTTGAGCTGCATTCCAATACTCATTATGTGTTTCCGCTCTTTCGAAATCCTCAAGGCTGTATCTGTATATTCTTTTATCGCTTTGGCGTTTCTTTAAACTAAGTTTCGACCATTCAGGTAAACCTTCAAATAAATCATAATTTGAATTATAAAAAACATAATTTATACTAAGTTCACGTCTTACAATTAGCTCTTCTAAAAATGGTTTATTTCCAGTTGATTTATTTTTTTTAACTTCTAAAGCAATATGTAATGGTGATATTTGTCCAAAATGAAGATACGGACTTAAATCTGATGTAAAATTTTTATTTGGATCGTTTCTCAACTCAGGGTATCTATCAATTTTATTTTTTATAAAATCCCTAAGTATCTTTTCTGCTTTTTCTTGTCCACCATTAAAATTATGAACAGGCTTTACTGATTTATCCAAATTCATATTTGATAGGACTTTTTTTATATCATTTATCTCAAGTGTCGAAATTTTTTCTGAAAAAGATTCTTTTTCAGGTCTGTTTTGTTTTATTGGTTTCAGGTATTCATCTAATTTTTTCAAAATCTTTGGTCTTATGGTGCGTGCAGCAAATTCCTCTTTATCAGATACTTTTTCAACAGGTAATATTACATCGCTTTCAACTTGAATTAAAGGACATTTCATTTTTTCTGCTGCAAATTTCCTCCAAAACCTTTGTATCTTTAGATAACCTCTATCAACAATAACAAAACATGATTTTTTTGATAATTCGATTATTCCTATTTCAGGAGATATTTTTTGAATTATGAATTGTAAACCAATCTCATCTAATGATTTTTTAACCTTCTGTAAACCTTGAACCATAAAAACATAATGACGAAGATTTGCATCTGGAAATTTATCTGTTAATCCAAAAAAGACAATTAATGGTTTTTTATATTTATTTGAAAGTTGAATACTGTATTCAAAAGCATGATTGTATTTTGTTCTTTGAGAGGATTGCATCCAATAAATTATATATTTACCAGGTTGTATAGAATTATTATTAAGATATTTTATACGGGCTTTATGAATTATTTAGCTCACCAAATCATCTTCAAAACTCAAAACATTTTTATTGTCAAAATTATCAACAAAATAATACTTTTTTACTTCTAATTTAAAAAGTTCACAATCAGGTTCATTTAGAAAGCCTGCTAACTCTGGGTGTCTTTTTAAAAGTAATTTTTTTAATTTTTCTTTTTCTTCTTTTACACTCTTTGCTTCTGCTTCAGCAGAAACAGCCTTTGCATTCATAATATCAGAAGTAACATTTTTTCTATTATCTATAAGTAACGAAACACATGGATTATTCATTAAATTTAAAAATTTAGTTGAATCTCTTCTAGTTGCAAAGAATATATTTCCAAGTCCCTCTGTGGAAGCAAATGCAACAATGTTTGTGTAGGGTACATTATCTTTATTTGTGGCAATTACTGCATATTTTTGTGATTCTAATAGCTTTTTTACTTTATTAAAGATTTCTTGATTAATTTGCTCACCTCAATATTTCGATAAAACGTGAGTCGGATTTAATTATTTCTATTACTTTAAAACGCTTTTTTATTTTTACTCTATTCCAAACATAAAACTAAATATTATTTGTTATAATTTACTGAATAAATATTTTAATTATTAATATCCTCTTTTTAGAGATTTATAATTATTTCCAATAATCCTTTGAAGGGCAAATATTTACTGCTTCTGCTTCATGTAATTCTGGTGGATAAGGTTCAAAATATGTTTGATTTTTTAAATATGGTTCATCAAAGCGTATAATCCAAGATTTCAAAATAGCTATAGGTATCTCAAGAGGTATTTGTTTATTTCTATATTTATTTATTTTATCCAAAAGCATTTCTTTTTCATTTTTTGATATCTTTTTTGAGAAAAAACCAAAAGCATGTTGTAAAATATTAATATTTGAATTACATCGATTTCCTCTTGAAAAAGTTATATGCAATAATTTTTCATAATTTCTAATGACCTCTTTAAACGATTGCTTGTTTTGATTAGCTATTAAATTTCCCATTAACTTAAGGTTTTTTTGATTGTAGGACATTAATAAAAATTTATTCTTTGTATGAAAATCTATCAAATCACTTATTTTTTCAGTATGTTTTATATTTCTAAACGTTGCCAATGTATAAACCTTTTTTAGAAAATGTTCTTTTATAATTGTATTTCTAAGTCTATTTTCGTCCTCAATTGCAAGATATGAATATCTATCAATTACTTTTTTTCCAAAAAAACCTGAATCTCTGAATTTTGGAGTTGAATTTTTTGCTTTTGGATAGATTTTTACATCTTTTATTCCACATGAAGGAGATTGAGATTTTAAAATAAATCCATCAATATTTTTAAGATTATAAAGAAATTTATTTGAAAAATCATTCATATCCTCTGTTACATCTTTATCTGTTGAAGGTTGAATTAATAATCTTTTACCTTCTTTTTCAATAATCCTGATAGGATCCCTTGGTATCCCAAGTCCTATTTCGTACTCTGGACAAATTGGTATAAAATTTACAAGAGGTTTTATTTTTTCAACAAATTCATTTTTAATTATCTGTGCATTATATCTGCAGTAATCAAATTCAATGCATTTACTAATTACAATATTTGGTTTAACAGATTTAGATGACATAACAAAATCTATGGTTTATGAAATAACAAATGAAAATAAAAGATAAATATTTATGGTCAAAATAAATAAAATAAGGGCAAATATATTATTTTTTGAAATGTTTACTGCCTTTTTATTATTAAATGGTTTTTTGAACCAACCAGATAATGCAACTATTAATGGGATTAATGACATAAAGAAGATAAATGTAAGATTAACAGATTTTATTAATGAATAGAATGCTGAAAAAATTATTAATAAAATTGATGCTGAAATAATTGAGAACAGCAATAATTTATAGCTTTTTTCTCTACCTATTCTAGCTACTAGTGTATATTTTTTTCCCCTTAGATCTCCTTCCATATCCGGCATCTCAACAGAGATTATAAAATGAAGACCATAAAGTAAAAAAATAATTGCAAAAATGTAAAATAAAAAATCAAAACTACCTTTAACTATCCAATACCCAATCCCAGGCATTATTATTCCCATGGTAATCATATTTGCAATTTCACCAAGTCCATTATAAGCAAGTCTCAATGGAGGCGCAGAATAAAACCAGCCAAGAAGATTTCCAAATACTACAAATAACAAAAGAAAGATACTAAAAGAGTAAAAAACAATAAAAATTAAAGCAAAAATAATTGAAAGTATCATAAGGATTATTGAAATCCATAAACAAAGCTTTTGAAGTTCTGGTTTTTCAATAAGTACCTTACTGCCACCAGAAAATAAATTTGGTTTATTGTATCTATCAACATTAACATCAAAATAATTATTGCTATATGATAATCCTAGATGGGCAGGTAACATAATTGCATAACCTACAAAGAACAAAGATATGGATAATTCATTAATTGAATATGATGCCAATAAAAAACCCATTGAATATAAAAAAAATCCTCCTACCAGAAATCTTAATCTACCAAGCTTTATTATTTCTTTTAAGTAAGATTTTTTAATTTTTATTTCCCCCAATCCATATATTAATCTGCTAATGCATATTTTTTACTAGCAATAAGAAATCCAAAGCATATTCCCTTATGAGCTGTACTTTTCTGATGATGGATTCTATGGGCATTCAGCACCCTTTTCATATATTTGCTCTTTGGTCTATACTTTATTTTTATCCTTCTGTGAAAAAAAGTATCATGGACAAGGAAGTATCCTATTCCATAACATGCAACTCCGATTCCTATAGGTAATCGGATATCAAGTCCACCAAAAAACCCTGTTAATATTAAAACAAACGATAGCAAACTGAAAAATAAACCAAATACATCATTTTTTTCAAAGGGACCTTTAGAAGGTCTATGATGATCCTCATGCAGATACCAGCCAAAACCATGCATTACATATTTATGCAAAAACCATGCTACTCCTTCCATAAAAATTGCAGTAATGATTATAATTAAAATATAGATAATAATTGTTGTTATATTTATCATAGTTTTAACCTATATTATAAATCTAATATTTTTTTGAAAAATAATATTCTAAATTAGGTGAAGGTTGTTTAATTATGCAAGGCATTACTCTTTTCTTCTTTGGAGATTTCGGATCAATAATGTTCATTATTGTTGTTGATACTATGTGTGATACCTGCGGTTTTACTTTTTTTACATAGACTATTAATGGATTTTTTAGTATCTGTTCAGCAGTCCAATTGTACATCTCAGATGCAGTTTTAACAGGGATAAGGTATCTCTTTGGTATATATTTGTAGCCTTCTTCAGCAATAGTTTGCCATTCACAATAGTACTCTAATTGTTTATGAATAAATTTTGAAAATTTTTCTGGGTAATCTATTATATAATCATAATCTAGTTTTTCAATTCCATAAAGTTTTAAATCTGTTTTTGGAAAATATGTTCTATTAAGTTTTACATCCTCTGCAATATCTCTTATGAAATTGATATATTGCATGGACCTTCCTAAATATCTAGCACAATTAAATGATTCTTCGGGAAGTTTCATTATTTTCCCCATCATAAGACCAATTACCTCTGCTGATCCATAAATATATTCTAATGTTTCATTCATTGTGTTGTAAGTTGATTTTTTTATATCCATTTCCATTGAATAGAAGAAAGCATCAATCCATTTTGGATCAAAATCTGCTTTATTAACAAGATTTGCAAACAGGTTAATTACAATATCGTCAGTCTTTTTTCCGTTTATTGCTTGATAGTATTTCTCTTTAAATTCATAGAAACCATTTATATTTTGAGGAACTGAATCTACATAATTATCTGCTTTTCTTACAAATCCATAGAGAGTGAAAACATCTTTTTTTATGTAGGTTGGGAAAAAAATACTACTATAAAAGTAGGTTTTACTCCCTTCTTTAAATATTGAGAATATAGTTTTATTAATCATATAATATCTATCTCCTTTTATATTTTAAATTTTTCTATTTATTATATATAATATAAAGTTATTTTAATCTGGTAATAAAACAGCATCAATTACATGTATTACTCCGTTTGTGCATTCTATGTCACTTTTGATTAATCTTGCATTGCCTATTTTTACACCATTAGATTTATTAATTTTTATTTGCTTGCCATTAACTGTATCTGTTTTTTTTAAGCCATTTACATCCTTTGCCATCACTTTGTTCGGAACAACATGGTAGGTTAAAATGTTAGTTAGTTTTTCTTTATCCATCAATAGTCTTTCTATTGTTCCTACTGGTAACTTTGAAAATGCTTCATCTGTTGGTGCAAAAATTGTATATGGCCCTTCGGTTCTTAATATATCAGTTAATCCGGCTTCTTGTACCACTTTTATTAAAATTTTAAAGTTTCCTGCAATTATTGCGGTTTCTACCAGGTTTTTCAATTATTATACCTCCATATTAATATTATTATTCTCCTTATAATTATGATTTAAGAACGTTTTTATTTCATTTTTAGAACGGTTTTGGAATCGTTTTCTTTAAAAAAAGAAAAAAGATTTTTTATTAGGTTTCTACTGGATAACCTGAATCCTTCCAAGCTTTGAAATTTCCCTCAAGTCTGTAAACATGTTCAAATCCTGCATCAACTAGTGCTTGAGCACTTGCAGTTGAAGGTGGATCAGTATGACAATATACTAGATATGTCCATGTTGGGTCTAATTCTGGAATTTTCTTATTTAGAGTTCCATCTGCCCAGACATAATTTACTGCACCAGGTAGATGACCAAGGCTGTATATGTCTAGTCCAACAACATCTATTATTAAATCAAATTCTTCATTTTGCCATCTTTCATAAGCTTCTTTTGGTTTAATATCCATGTATGTGTCTTTATACATAATTAAAAAGAAACCTAATATTATCGCTCTTTGTTGGGTTCTTACTGACATTCCATTTGCTTCTGCTGACGCATTCATGTATAAATTTCCAAGACCTAATGGGCTTTTTGTATCTTTACCAAATGGTCTAAATTCTATTGTTATTGTTTCTCCTGGTTCAATATTATCTATTGTTCCCTCTTGCAATTTTTCACTAATAAAAATCCCTGTACCAGTAATTGCTGCTTTTGTCCTAAAACTCCATTCAATATCATTTAATGTTGTATTACCAATGTTTTCAATATCCATATTTACTCCAGAAAAAACAGGCGCTTTATATAAAGATATTAATAATTCTTCATCTAGATTGTCTATTGGTGAAGTTTCTTTAAACTCGGTTTCTCCAAATACGGAAACTGCAGGTATTACCAGCATTAAAAAAATTATTGCCCCAATTATTTTTTTTCTCATTTTTTTACCTCATATTTATTTTTTAACATAAATTGTTGAAATTATATAAAACAATAATTAAACAACAATTTTAAAACGATTATAAAAACGACTAAGTTTAAGAGATGAAGGGGTAAAATAGACAAAGGGAATTTTGAGGGAGGAAAGGATGGGATGTAAAAAATAATTACCCTTTGCTATTTTTATTAAATTTGGTATTTTTGAGAGGTTTTTATAAAACCTTTTTTGATTTTTTTGTTGAAACGAACTTACCTTCACGTACCCCAACACCATAATTGTAAATTATTAATGAAGGATATAATGTTGACTTAAAAACGATTTTAAAAGAATTTTAAAATGATTTAACAATGATTTTCATTACATTTTAAACGGTCTTTCTTTTATGTAACAAATTTTTACCTTTATCTGAGATATATATTGCTTTTAGTTTACCCTGCTTTTTAAAATATATTAAACCTCTTTTTTCAAGGTTATCTAACCTTGATGCAGCTGTTACATATGCAATTTTAAATTCATTCATTAATTTTTTAAAAAATACGACAGCATTTGATTGATTCTGCTCATAGATATAAGTTAAGATATCGTATAGTTCATCCTCAATTATTATATCATCAGTTTTTTGGCTAGGCAGTACTAGTAATTCATTTTCAATAAGTGCCATTTGATTGCTATCAATTGTTGATGGATCTATTCTAACAAAAAGTATTGCTTTATTTATTGCAACAATATCATTTATATCATAAAGATATTTTACAAACTCATCAAAAGAAAAACGTGATAATAGATAGTGAATCCCATCTAGTAAAATTACTGATTTCTTATTCTTTTTTGTGAATTCTTCAATTCTTCCTTTTAATTTTTCAAGATTTGAAACATTTGTAAATCCTTTAACATCTTCTCTTGTAAGTATAACAATTTCAATATTTTTTAAAAGGGGGATTTGTCTTTTTATTTGATCTGGATTACCCCGAGTAACAATAAGGCCTTTAAAATCATTGATTGTTAGATCTACCAGAAGATCAATTGATGAAAGGTTATTTTTATCTTTAATTAGATAGCTGTTTCCACCAAGCAATTTTTTATGCAAATCAATTTCTCTAGTTATATCCTTTCCAACAAATAGTACTCCAATACATTCATTTTTTGAACTTTTAATCTCTGTTCCAGACACTCTTATTATTCTTATATCATTTTCCTTTGTTTTTAAATAAATATCTAAAAAACTTGGAGCTTTTTTTCCACATATTAATCTAATATTTTCAATAACGGTTTTTGGATTATCAAAAACCTCAAGTTTTCCAACGCTTCTATTTAAAACCTCAATTTGTTTATAGCCTGTTACATTTTCTGCTGTCTTATTCCAAACAGAAATCCTATTGTTCATATCAAAAGAGATTATCAATTCTGAGGCACTATCTATAACATTACGAAGATTTTCCTTGGTTCTTTCTATATATAACTCTGCTTTTTTTCTTTCATTAATTTCTTCATTTAAATCTTTATTTGCTCTAACAAGCTCCGCAGTTCTTTCTTCAACCATTCTTTCTAATTGATCCTTTCTTTTCTTTAACTCATCTTCCATATGTTTCTTTTTTGTGATATCTTGTACAACACCAAGCATCCTCTTTGGTTTATCATTTTTATCTCTTATTACGTCTCCTCGTTCTAAAACCCATCTAATAGTTCCATTGGGCCATACAATTCTATGCTCTATTGCATATCTTTTTTTATGCTTTAGACAGGCATCGACTGATTTAATAACATAGTTACGATCTTCTGGGTGAACACAGTCTAGAAAAGCCTCATATGTACTCTTAAATTTTCCCTTTTCGAAACCAAACATAGGTTCAATTGCTTCAGACCATGTTAAATTTCCAGAAATAATATTCCAGTCCCAACTTCCAATATCAGCTGCTCGCTGAGCTAGTCTAAACCTTCTTTCATTAATTTCAATTTTTTTTATTGCTTCATCTCTTGCAAATGCTAGTCCTATACTTGACCCTATAATCTCAAGAGTTCTTATTATTTCATCTGTAAAAACGTCTCTTCTTTTATCATTGATTTGTATTAGTCCAATGATTTCATCATCAGTTCTAATTGGAATAAGGGCTATAGATATATAACCTGAATTTATACAATTTTTTCTAGAGAAAGATTTACTTATATTTTTAGGATTTTCATCCAGTAATTTTAACAAATTATTGGTCCAAAAACTACCATTTTTTGTAAAAAAATTTAATGTGGGATCAATTTTTCCACTAATAATTTTTCCACACATACAATCATAAACTTGTGTTTTAGAATGTTTATCAATGTTATTTTTACAGATATGGTCAGCCTTTTTTAAAAAATCTCCTGGAAAACCATTTGTTTCATAATATGGATAATGATCTCCTTCTTTTAATCTAATCCCAACCGCCTGAAAATCATTAAATTGCTTAATTAAAAAAATTATATCTCGAATTTGATTTACTTTATCTCCTGATTTATTCAAACGTTCAAGAATCTTGTTTGATAATTTTTCAAGGTTTTCAGATTGCTTTAATCTTGATATATCTATTACTAAGCCCTTTACAACTAAAGGATTTCCGTTTTTATCTCTTTCAACAATAGAACCTTTGTCATAATACCATTTATAACTTCCATTCCTTGCTTTTATTCTATATTCCACATCATATGCTTGCTTTTTCCCTTCCAAGTGATCCCTCATAGCCTGCATAGCTCTATCATGGTCATCAGGGTGTAATAAATTGGTAAAAGATTTGTAATCTGCATCTTTAAAGTCATCTACTGTGTAACCCAGCATTTCAACCTTATTTTTATTAAAAATTACCTTACCTGTATTAACATCCATCTCCCACCAGGCAAGGTTTCCTGCAGATAAACATAAATCTAGTCTTTCTTTTGCTTTAGAATCATCTTTCACATTTTTTGGATTATTTTTTTTAATTTTTCCTCCCCCAACTAAATCAACTAGATTCTATCATATTTGCAAGAATTTGAGATGATATAATAACCATTGGAACACCTATTCCAGGATGGTTATAATGACCTGTATAGTATAGGTTTTTTACTTTTTTACTTACATGTTTTGGACGAAATACAGCAGTTTGTTTTAATGTATGTGCCAGACCAAGAGCTGTTCCTTTATAAGCATTATATCTACTGCTGAAATCATTATGGACAAAAATTCTTTTCACAATTATGTGATCTTTTATATTTTCTCCAGCTAAATATTCCATATGTTTAATTGTTTCATCAAAATATTTTTGTCTTATTTTTTCATTGTCTTCGAGGCCAGGTGCCACAGGAATTAAAACAAAAACATTTTCACCGTTTTTTACTGCTGAGGTTTTATCTGTTTTTGAAATACAAGAAACATAATACGAAAAATCATCTGGCCATTTAGGATTTTTAAATATATCATCAAAATGTTTTTCCCAATTTGGATGGAAATACAGATTATGATGAATAAATCTTTTTAATTGTTTATCAAGCCCAAGATATATTAGATAAGCAGATGGTGCAATTTTTCGTTTTTCCCAATATTTTTCTGAGTAAGATCTATCTTTTTTCTGCAGTAGGTTTAGTTCTGCCCAAGCATAATCTGCATTTACAACTATTATATCTGCTTTATAATCATTTTTAGTAGTTTTAACTCCTATTGCTCTTCCATTTTCAATAAGAATTTTTTCAACTGGTTCATTAAAAATAAAATTAACCCCTTGTTCTTCAGCAATCTTATGCATTGCTTCTACTAGTTTTCCTATTCCACCCTTTGGAAACCATACCCCCATGTTGAAATCAACATGGGACATAAGAGAATACAAGGCAGGGCTATCATATGGACTTCCACCAAGAAAAACAATAGTATATTCCAAAATTTTTCTGATTTTTTCACTTTTGAAAAATCTTTGAGCAAAGCTATCCAATTTTTGAAACATATGTAGCTTTGTTCCCTCAACAATTATTTTTGGTTTAAAAAAATCTGTTAAATGCTTATAGTCCTTGTAAATGAAATCTCTCATAGCAATATTATACTCATATTTGCTCAATTCTAGGTATTTTTTCATCTTTTGTTTTGCTCCAGGTTCTAATTGCTCAAAGATATCAAGGTTTTTTTCAAGATCTGCTGATATATCAACATAATCATCCCTATCAAAAAAAACTCTGTATGAGGGATCTAACCTAACAAGATCCATATAATCTTGAGGCTTTTTTCCAAATTCTTCAAAATATTTTTCAAAAACATCTGGCATTAAATACCATGATGGCCCCATATCAAAGGTAAATCCATCTTTTTTCCAAATAGAAGCACGTCCACCAGGTTGTTCATTTTTTTCAATTGCTAATACATCATTTCCATTGCGAGCAAGTAGTGCAGCAGCGGAAAGACCTCCGAAGCCTGTTCCAACTATAATTGCCTTTTTCCTCCCCATTTTCTTCACCTATTAGGATATTTTATAAACTAAATATTTTTCTAATTTATGGTTTTTTTGATTGAATCCATTTTCCTTTAAAGTAGAGATATACCACTAAATAAAATGAAAGCATTGAATAATTATAAAAGAAATCTTCAAATGGGATAGTTATAAATCTTCCGTTCCAAGCTTCATATCCACCCCATATAGCATCAGGGTTATAACCTACAACAACCAAAGATGTTAGAAAATAATTAAAAATTATAAATGGAATAAATGATATTATAATATATAACCAATAATTTCTTGATTTTAAGATTTCAGGATTTAATGTAGATGAAAGAATAAAAAATAAAGCACAGGAAAACATTGAAAGTATTGTATAATCTTGTGATCTATTAATTATTCCGATAACAATGAATATTCCTGCTAAAGTAAGATAAAACCATTTGTTAAAAGGAATTTTTTTGTCTTTTACAAAAAATACTAAATTTTCATATATAAAAATGCAAGCAAATGGAACTACTATAAAAAATAGTATCTCTTCTATAGGTAAACCAAAGATTTCAATTCCTATTAAGAATTCTTCCTCAAACCACCAATCTCCTCTTGCTGTTACTATAATGTCCCATATAATATAGGATATTCCCACAATTAATATAGATGCTGTTAGTGGTTTGAAAAATCTGTAATATCTAAATTTCCATTTAAAAGTAAATAAAAGAGGAAACAAAATTATCAAAAAATCAAGTATAATGTAATTTAAACCTATCATTTTTTCACAAATAAGCTTGATATAAATTGTATATTAAAATTTTTCTCAACATTTTTTAAGAAATATTTTTATAGTTAATAATAATAAAATAAGTATATTGCATGAATATAAAATTCTCAAAAAGAAGAATTATTACAATTTTTACAATTTTTTTATTAATACTAAACATAATTGTAGCAGCAATAATATTTGTAGATATTCAATTTATTAAAGCGCCAAAAACAGAAGTTTTTGTAAATATATTAGAGGTTACCTCTGAAGAAATATTATTAGAAACAACTATTAGAATGTCAAATCCAAATAGTTTTGAGCTTTCTTTTAAAGAATTGATTATGAAAACCTCAACAAAGGATGATAAAAAAATCGGTGAAATTATTTTTGATGGAGGAAATATTCCATCATACAAAACAAAAACTTTTTATTCAAAAGATAAAATCTTTTTTAAAGAGGAAGGCGATTTTTCGCTTATTAAAAGTAAAATTACAGGAAAAATTGGTGTATCTATACTTGGATTGGTAAAAAAAACTATTCCAATTGAAGTATCAGTAATTGCATCTGTTGAAGAAATTTTTGATAGTTTAGATATTCCAGAGATAAAAATGGAGCTTGATTTTGATAATATTACTCAAGAAGGAATTGAATTTACAGTAAAAGTAGAACTGTATAATCCAACTAAAATCGAATTTGGAATTGATGAGTTCTCAATTATTGCTAAAACAGAGGAAGATGAAGTGGTTGGACGATTAGTAATATTTGGTGATATTGTAAAACCTAAAGAATCATCAATTTTTACTTCAAAAGGTAGTCTTAATTATAATGCTTTTGACTCAAATAAAATTATTTTTACATTAAATGGAATTGCACGTGGAAAAATTGGTGGGCTTGAAAAGAAAATCAATATTTCGACAGATACTGAATTAATTATACCTGATATCTCTGAATTTATTTTTAAAAATGAACCTATTGAATTTCAAATTCCTGTTCAGTTTAAATTAAGATTGAAAGGAATTGTCTCAACAATAGGTTTCAAAATATATAATCCAAGTCAAATTCCTCTTGAAGGAAGAGATCTTGTTTGCTGTATATTTAGGATTGATGGGAATCAAAAAACCTTGCTTGGAGAAGCAGAGATGGACATTTGTGAAATAGCTCCAAAAGATAGGGTTTGTGTAAAAATTGAGATTGTAATACCGTATAGAACCTTTTTATTTGGAGGCTCCTTTAAACTAATTCCAGATTGGATTGTCTTAAATATAAATGGGCATTTTTCAATTGCTGGAACCCGTCAGGAGTTCCCAATTTCTTTGAATGCATATGTTGATCCTTTATTATTTGGACAAAAAGAGCCTCTCTAATTATAAAAATGACTTATATCAAAGGATTTCTCTTCTATGAAAATTTTAACTATATATAAAACTTCTAATAGATTTTTATACAATAACTTTATTCTCCCCTAGGTGAACTAATGAATTACGTAATAGTTTATTGGTCAAGATTTGGTCATAATAAAAAAATAGTAAATTATCTTGCAGAAAAACTAAAGGAGAAAAAAGCAGAAACAAAGATTTTAACTACAGATGAAGCAGATCCTACCTCCCTGCCTGATGCAGATGTGTATATATTTTCTGCTGCAGCAGAGGCATTCAATCTTCAAAGAAACATGAAAACATTTATGAAAAATATTGAAGGTTTGAGTGGTAAGAAATATGGAATTATAAATACTCATGGAATGGATAAAAATAGGCTTCCTAAAATGGAGAAACTTCTTTCAAAAAAGAATATGATCAAGGCTGCAGAAGTTGACTTTAAGGTTGGTAAGGATATTAAATCAGGAAACGCCTTAATGGAAGGTTGGGAGGCAAAATTAGACGAATTTGCTGGAAAGTTATAATCTCTTTATTTTTTCCTTTTTAAAATTTATATTTTAGATTTACGAAATAATTTACTTAATCTTTTAATTTTATAATGACCGAACAATTTGAGGGAGTTCAGAGAATTCATATATATGTTGAAGATTTCTTTTATTTGTCGACCAGGGATTAATTAGATTTATAAAAACTGTTGAAATGATTTGAGAAATCAATGGTTTTACTTTCCATTCATATAAAATGAATGGGTTTTTTAATAGTTGTTCTGCAGTCCATTGATACATGTCCATTGCAGTTTTTACAGAGATAAGATACCGTTTTGGCATAAAATGATAACCTTTTTCTGCTGTTTCTAACCAGTAACAGAACCTTGTAATATGTGTTTTTATAAGATTTGAAAAATTTTCAGGGTGTTTTTTAATGTAATGATATTCCAGGCTTTTTAGTCCATGTTCATTCAGATCGCTAATAGGAATATATGAACGACCTAACTTTATGTCTTCTGCAATATCACGAAGTGCATTAATACATTGCATCGACCGCCCTAGAAATCTTGCATAGGGGTATGCTTCTTTATCGATTCCTAATATATTTGTCATATATAATCCCATAACCTCTGCTGCCCCATATACATAATTTAGAAGTTCCTCTAATGTTTCATATGTTTTTTTTGTTAAATCCATCTCCATAGAATTGAGAAATGCTCCTGTCCAAGCTGAATCAAAACTTCTCCTATGCTCTAGATCTACAAATGAATCAATAACAATATCTCCAGTTTTTTTACCATTTTTTGCTTGTTCATATTTTTGTTTAAAATCATAGAATTCTTCCTTATTTATAGGTGGTGTATCAACAAGATCATCTGCTCTTCTTACAAAAGCATAACAAATGAAAACATCATTTCTTATCTTTTTAGGGAAAAAAAGACTACTATAAAACATAGTTCGACTTCCTTTATGAAAGATTGAGTAAACGGTTTTATTAATCATAGCTTTTCATCCTCTAACAGATTGATCGTTCATTGTTTAAAAACCAATGGTATTTTGATTTTTCTAGTTTAAAATATATGATTTATATATTATAGTTATACAATATTTAAACGTTGTTATTTAAATAAATTTATAATAATATTTCAAATACTAAATCATAGTAAATCAAGGTTTTAATTAAATAAAAAAAATGTTACCTCCTATAATTTTTTATGACAGAACCACCAGTCATAGCAATCGTAATCTTTCACCCTTTTTTCTGCAGTTTTTACATCTGATGCAGGTGGAATTATAACTCTGTTTTTGATTAGCTCATTGTTTGGCCAATTTGCTGGCATTGCAACATGTTCTTTATCAGCTATCTGAAACGCTTCAATCATTCTAACAAATTCATCCATGTTTCTTCCAAGTTCTTGTGGGTAATATAGAATTGCTCTAATTGTTGATTTTGGATCTACAAAAAAAACTGCTCTAACAGTATTTGTTCCTTTGTTTGGGTGAATCAAACCAAGTGTATTTGCTACTTTTCCAGTGTCTGCTATTATTGGATATTCGATTTTGGTTTTCAAATTTTCTTTAATCCATTGTTCCCATTTTATATGGCTAAAAACTTGATCAACACTAAGACCAATTAGTTCACATCCAAATTTTTTAAATTTGTTATAACGTTTTTGAAATGCTACAAATTCTGTTGTGCAAACAGGTGTAAAATCAGCTGGATGACTGAAAAGTATGAACCATTTTCCTTTAAATACATCTGGTAGTTTCAGTTTTCCTTGTGTTGTTTGTACCTCTATCTCTGGAAATTTATCTCCAATAAGTGGCATTTTTATATCCATAAAAAAAATCCCCTTGAAATCTAGGGATTAGAAACATAGTTAAATACTTTGTGGAATTGAAATTTTTTGAACTTTAGTTGAAAAAGTTAGAATATTTTATAAACATTGATATATTGTAATTTTTGATGACATATGGTACAATATGAAGATAGAAAAAATCTAAGTGAAAAAACATTAGACCTTGACCGGGCAAGACAATCTTTAATAGAGGAACTAGAAGCTGTAAATTGGTATCAAGAAAGAGTTGATGCTACAAAAGACAAGTCACTAAAGGATATTTTAGCTCATAATAGGGATGAAGAAAAAGAACATGCTGCGATGCTTCTTGAATGGATTAGAAGAAAGGACCCAGAATTTCATCACGAACTTGAAACATATCTTTTCAAGAAAAAAGATATAACAAAAATTGAAGAAGAGTAGAATTAAAGCTTGCCTGAAAAGACCAGCATAATTTTTAATTAAGTTTCTCCCATATTTTTGTTTTCTTCACTCTTTTTATGATGTAGCTTTTACCCAATCTTCTTGCGATATATTTGCTAGTTTTTCAACTTCCTTTATATCTAGTTTAAGGCCTTTTGCGACTCGACTGCCATAGTCTGAATCAACTTTATAGAATAATGCAGTCTGGCGTAGCTGTATTCGTTTTTGAGCATTTTTTATATGATCTACAATATTTCCTATCAGATTCTCTCTATCTTTTTCTTTCATAACATTACGGTAAAGAGCACGAGGTTGCACAAAATCATCATTAGGATAGTTGAATGGATAACGATCTGCTTTTCCAGAAATTCCAAAAGGAGGGGCTTTTGCAGAGATATCTGGCTCTGGACCCTTGAAGCTGTTAGGCCAGTAATTCGGTTTACCACCAAAGTTTGAATCAGTTCGCATAAAACCATCTCGCTGATAGCTGTTTTCAGGTGCGTTTTTAGGCATATTTACTGGTATTAAATGGTAGTTTGGTCCTAATCTGTGGATGTGAGTATCATGATATGAGAAAAGACGGGCTTGAAGCATCTTATCCATAGAAGGAGCAATACCGGGTACTAGATTTCCTGGACAGAATGCAGCTTGCTCAACCTCAGCAAAATAATTATCAGGATTGCGATTTAAAACAAGTTTACCAACCGCAATTGGTGGAAAATCACCATGAGGCCAGACTTTTGTAATATCAAATATATCAAATCTGTAATCTTCAGCTTGCTCAGGAGTCATAATCTGCATCTGAAGAGTCCATGAAGGGTAATCCTTTCTTTCTATAGCCTCATAAAGGTCCCTTGTTGCATGGTCTGGATCTTTTGAACGTATAATCTCTGCTTCTTGTCTGGTAAGATTTTTTATTCCTTGGTCAGTCTTGAAATGATATTGCACCCAGAAATATTCATCTTTTTTATTATACCACATATAGGTATGACTGCTATAACCATTCATATTTCTATATGTTGCAGGAATACCTCTATCTGAAAAAAGTATTGTTACTTGATGAATTGACTCAGGTGTTAAGGATAGAAAATCCCAGAACATATCTGCATCTTTACAATTGGTAGCTGGGTTGCGCTTTTGTGTATGTATAAAATCTGAAAATTTTAAAGGGTCTCGTATAAAGAAAACAGGTGTATTGTTTCCAACAAAATCATAGTTACCTTCTTCTGTATAAAATTTAACTGCAAATCCCCTCGGATCTCGCTCTGCATCAGCTGAACCTTTTTCTCCCCCTACTGTAGAGAAACGGGCAAATACCTCAGTTCGTTTACCAACTTTAGAAAGAAATTTTGCTTTTGTATATTTAGTTACATCTGCAGTGACCTCAAAGTAACCTCCAGCACCAGCTCCTTTTGCATGTACAACACGTTCTGGAATACGCTCACGATCAAAGTGGCCTAACTTTTCAAGTAGGTGAACATCCTGCATCAAAACAGGACCACGCTCACCTGCAGTTAGACTATTTTGATCATCTCCTACTGGTATTCCAAAGGCTGTTGTTAACTTCTTTTTCTTAACATTATTGCTCATAATAAAACCTCACCCAATTCAATACCACAATGAAAACGGTGTTTTTAACCTTTTGTTGTTTAAACCAATCTCGAGAATATAATTTAGATATCTACCAGTCTATCACATTTTGTTTTTTAAAAGATCGTATTCTATTTTGTATTCACCAGGGTCTCCTTCAGTTATCAGAAAATTTTTTTCTCTGCATAATGTAATCATTGGAATATTATCTTTCAAAACTATCCCAAACAATTTTTTAAGCCCTTTATCCTTAGCAATCTCTATTGTATAATCAACAAACTCAGAACCCAGTCCAAGCCTATGCCATTTATCAGTAACCACTAGGGCAAATTCAGCCTCATCATCTCTCCCAGGGATAGAAATAATTCTAGTAACCCCGATTAACCTTCTTTTTCCATTTTCTTTAATCTCAGCAACAATTCCAATCTCCCTATCATAATCAATATTACAGTATCTAGTTCTCATCTCATGTGGTGTTTCTTTTATTATTCTAAAAAATCTGAATCTTACAGTTTCCAATGAAAAACTTTTAAACATTTCAAGCCATAGATACTCATCTTCTGGTTTTATCGGCCTAAGAGTAACTTCAGTTTTATCTTTTAGTTTGACTTTTTTTATGTATTTTGTTGGGTATGGAGTAATAATCAGATGAGGATTTTTCTTGGGGTGCTTATCAATAATTATTCTAGCATCTACTGCAATTATATTCTCGTTGCTTGCAATTAATGGATTTATGTCAATTTCTTTAATTTCTGGATGATTAATAATTAATTGTGAAAATTTAATCATTGTTTCTTCAACCTTTTGAATGTTAACAGGTGGAAGACCTCGGTACCCGCTCAACAATCTAAAGGCTTTTGTTTGTTCCATAATCCTCTGTGCTAAAACTTGATTCAAAGGTGGAAAACCAATCGCTTTGTCCTTAAAAAGCTCTGTATATATACCGCCCATGCCAAATAATATAACAGAACCAAATAATGGATCCTTTTTTGAACCTAGGATTAACTCATAGCCTTTATTTTTTATCATTTTTTGGATTGTGACCCCTTCAATTTTTGCATCTGGCACTTTTTCTTTAACATTTTTTATCATTTTTTTGAATGAATCTCTAGTATCTTTTTCGCATTGCAAATCAATAACTACTCCTCCAACATCACTTTTATGGGTAATCTGAGAAGAGAGAATCTTCATAACAACTGGATATCCAATTTTTTTAGAAAGTTTTACAGCATTATCTTCTGTTTTTGCTTCATATGGTTTTGTTGTTTTTATACCATATACCTCTAGAAATTCTTTTGATTCTTTTTCATTAAGTAGTGTCCTATCTTCCTTTAATACAGAATCTACTATTTGCTTTAATTTTAATTTATGTGTAGCAGCGTTTTCTATTACAAGCTCCTCCGGTGTTTCATAAAGCAGTTCGATGTTTCGCGCATAATGGTATAGATGCATATATGATTCAACTGCTTCCTCAGGTGTTGAATATGTAGGAATATTATTCCTATTTAGAATTTGTCTAGCATGATAGACACTTTCCTCTCCAACAAGTGATGTTAAAATAGGTTTGGTTGATTTTTTTGAAACATCTATTATTTTATCAGCAAGGATGTTAGGGTTTGCCATAACTTGTGGTACGCAGAGAACTAATATGCTATCAATAGTTGGGTCCTCTATACATATTTCTATTACTTGTTGATACTTTTTCTCATCAGCATCTCCAATAATATCAATTGGGTTACTCTTACTCCAATATGGTGGAAGTATCCTATCTAATTTATCTAAGGTTTCTTTTGAAAGTGAGGCAAGTTTACCTCCTTTTTCAATTATTGCATCTGTTGCTAAAACCCCTGGTCCACCAGCGTTTGTTATAATAGCAAGGTTTGGTCCTGTAGGCCTTGGTTGTTTGGCAAGAATTGAGGAGCAGTTAAATAGATCACCAATTTCTTTTACACGTACCATCCCTGCTCTCTGAAATGCAGCATCATAAACTGCATCTTCTCCTGCTAATGCTCCAGTATGCGAGGAGGCAGCTTTTGCTCCCTCTTTGTATCTTCCAGCTTTTATAACAATTACTGGCTTTACTCTCGTAAAACTGCGGGAAGCACTCATAAATTTTTTTGCTTTTGTTATAGCTTCTATATATAGCAATATACTACGGGTATATTGGTCCATTCCAAAATAATCAATAAGATCTCCAAAATCTACATCAAGCATCGATCCTACTGATACAAATGCACTAAATCCTACCTTAGCAGATGCTGCCCAATCTAGTATAGCACCACAAATAGCACCACTCTGAGAAAACAATGCAATATTACCTTTTTCTGGCATAGAACCAGCAAATGTTGCATTTAGATTCAAATTTGGGATTATAAAACCGACACAATTTGGTCCTATGATTCTTAAATCATATTTATTCTTTATTTTTAGCAGTTTTTTCTCTAACTCTTTTCCTTCCTCACCGATTTCTTTGAATCCTGCCGAGATAACAACAATACCTATAATGCCTATTTTACCGCATTGTTCTACAACATCTAAAACAATTTTTGAGGGAGTTGAAATAATTGCTAGATCAACAACTTTTGGTAAATCTTTAACTGTTGGATACGCTTGAACCCCTTGGATGCTCTCCTGTTTAGGATTCACTGGGTAAACTGTACCTTTATAACCAGAGCCAATTAGATTTCTAAAAATTCTATAACCTGCCGATCCCTCATTGTTACTGGCTCCAATAACTGCAATACTTTTTGGTTTGAAAATTTTATCTAGATTCTCAACGCCCATTTATTTTTCTTCCCCATAAGGCAACTTTATTAGAGACATGGTAATGGAGTATAAATAATAAGTTTATTGAAAAAACAGAAATTTTTTATAGATTCCAAAATGCTGAAAGCCTATCTTTTAGCTCTTCAATAATATGTTCTACAACTTCTGTATTATTATCTTTAGTAGCTTTTTCTTTAATGTAATTATTACTGTCAATTAATCCGCACATTATATTATAATAAGATATAACACTGGCTTCGCTATTATATCCTCCCCCAAAAAGAACGAGTAATTTATCACAAGTTGATTCCGATAGTAATTTGGTTTTTCTTGCAAGATGATAATATATTTGGAAAGATAGATTAAGATCAGCTAATGGATCGGAATGATGTGTATCTACTCCACATTGATAGATTATAATTTCAGGATTAAATTGTTTTACTAAAGGTGGAACAATTGCATTAAATGCTTTTAAATAACTAACATTCCCTGTTCCAGGTGGTAGGGGTAAATTAATCGTATATCCCTCTCCATCATCCCTTCCGATTTTCTCTATACTTCCAGTACCAGGATACAATGTTCTTCCATCTTGATGAAATGAAATTTTTAAAACACTTGGATCATCATAATAAATCTCCTGTGTTCCATTTGCATGGTGTACATCTAGATCAATAATTAGAAATCGTTCTAAGTTGTATTTTTCTCTAAGGCTTTCAATTACCACAGCAATATCATTAAAGAAACAAAAACCTGATGAAAAATTTCTGCTAGCATGATGAAAACCTGCCAGTGGATTAACTGTATATTGAAATCCATTGAAAAGTAGATTTCCAGCAAGTTTTGTTCCACCTGTTACGAGAAGCGCGATATCATATATTCCAACAGGAGCAGGGGTATCAAAGGACAGCATTCCACCAGTTTTGCTGAGCAATTTTACTTTTTCTAAATATTCTATATTATGTACTTTTAAGATATCCTTTTCTGTAGCTTTTTTTGGGGTAAATATTTTAAATTTTTTCAATAAACCCTTTTTCTCAAAAAATTCCATTGTTCTCTGCGGTTTATCTTTAATTAATGGATGATCTAGACCTAAATCGTATTTATTATAATCCTTATGATAAACAATCGCAGCATTATTAATTGTCATATAATTAGTAAATCCATATTCAAAATATTTACTTATATCTTGTTAAATTACTTCAAATATTTTGAGTTTTTTATTTTTTTAATAAATTTGATTATGCTAATAAAAATTACAGGCCTGCCAGTATTGAGCTTTCCTTTAGAAAAGCAATTGTAGACAAAGTGTATTTTTTCTTTGTAGACTACTTTTCTTTAAATTATACCAACATATTTAGTAAATTATTTTAACTGTAAGTTATCAAATTTGATTACCTAAGCTTAGAAAAATTTATTAAATATGGGAATATATTTAATATCATGGACACTTTAAAAATAGTTAAAAAACTTGAGGAATATCCCACGTTTAATATTGATACTTTTGCAAATGTTATTGATAATGATAAAACTTATGCAAAAATGCATTTGAATAGGTTAAAAAATAGAGGCATCGTAAAACAAATCCAGAGAAATGTTTATACTGTACAAGAAAACCCTTTAATAATTGCTTCAAGAATAATATGGCCAAGTTATATTTCTTTATGGATTGCATTTCGTTATCATAATTTAACAGAACAAATACCAAATAAGATATCTGTTATAACAACTCGTTCAAAAAGTCGTGAAAATATACAAATAATGAACACAACGATTATTTTTGAAAAAATTCGACCATTATGGTTTTTTGGCTTTTCAAAAATCAAAATACAGGATTTTGAAGTTTTTATGGCAGAGTCAGAAAAAGCCTTAATAGATGCTGTTTTACTTAAGAAAATTTCAACAACTGAAATATATTCTTTACTAAGAGAAAATATTAAAAATATCTCTATAAAAAAAATTGTGGATTATATTCTTAGAACAAAGAACAATGCTCTGGCAAAAAGGTTTGGCTGGATGCTTGAATCTCTTGAATGTAACTATGCAAAAAAGCTAAGAAAACATGCATATAAGACTATGATACCTCTTGACGTTACTCGCCCGATAACTGGGTTAAAGAATAAGAAATGGGGAATTATTGTTAATATTGGGAGTAAATAATGATAACAAAATCAGAACTTACTAGAATTGCTGAAATAAAACATCTCACAATTAGAAACGCTGAGAAAGATTATCTTCTCGAACTTTTGTTATATATCCTATCAGATTACAGACGTTCTCTGGTCTTTAAAGGTGGAACAGCGCTTTATAAATTTTATAATCTTAACAGGTTCAGTGAAGATATAGATTTTGATGTTATTGGAAAAAGATTTGATATTGATAAAGTCATAAAAAAAATAATTAGACATCTTGAATTAGTTGGAATGCAAAGAACAATTTTTGAAAAAACAGAAAATGGCAATGAAATTAATATTCGTTTCGCAATAAGAGGACCTCTTTACGATGGTAGCAAGAATAGCATTTCTAGAGTTACAATTAATATTAGTAAAAGAGAACGACCAATCTCACATATTGAGAAACTACTTGTTACAACTTATCCTGAAATACCTTCATTTGAACTCTCTGTACTTGATGTTGAAGAAATTGCAGCAGAAAAAATTAGATGTATCTTAACCAGAGAAAAACCAAGAGACATCTATGATCTTTGGTTCTTATCTAAAAAAGGCATCACAATAGATGTTCCACTTGTGGATAAGAAACTCAAAATCTATAGATTAACATTTAATCTGAAAAAATTCATAGAAAAAGTAAATGAAAAACGTAACATGTGGAGACGAGGTCTACAAGATCTTATTATAGGAACTTTACCAGAGTTTGATGCGGTTATAAAGGATATAAGGACTTGGTTTAAAACCTGATTAAAATAACTAGATTTCACCTTTATTATGACTTAAAAAAATAAACGGGTCTGCCGGGATTCGAACCCGGGTTAAAGGCTCCGGAAGCCTCTGTGATATCCAAACTACACTACAAACCCTTTTTTAAGGTTTTGATATGAGAATTTGTGTTAATAGTTTTACTTGAAAAAAAATAAAGTTATATAGTTATAATTAATTCAGATTCTCATGGATTTGGAGGGGATATTCGAGAGAATTCCATCAACTGAGAAGTTGTTAGGTGTTGGATGGATAGTTTGTTGGATACTTGCTATTTGGGTTTATCATCTTCAATTCTTCTTGACAGGTCTATTTTTTCTGTTCTTAGCTTTCGTATTAATTGGAGTTCAAGATAAGAAAGAGGGAAAAAACCTTCCTAAACCGCCAGCTGTTTTTACAATGGATAAAAGTACCAATACTCTTAAGGTACAAAAAATATATGAAGACAATTTGAAATGGAATGATCATGAAATATGTTCAGGAAGTGCAACTCTACCATCTGGAAAAATAAAAGAAGGTGATGTAATTAAGGATTGTGAAGGTAATGTTGCAATTAGACATAAACCATCTAATACCTTATTTGGTGGATTCAATTTTGAAGAATAATATTTTAAGATTAATTTTATTGAGGTTCTTATAGATGGGTTGGTTAAAAGACTGGGTTGAAAAAAGAAAATTAAAAAAATATATGAAAAAAAGTCCTGAAGAGGAATACAAAATTTATAAGAGAAGACTTTTAAGAGGAGAGTCTGAGGAATCTGCAAGAGCTGGTTTGAAGCATTTAAAAAATAAATAATTTTTATCCAGGATACTCAGATGGTACTTGATAAGATACTGGATATCCTGCAACCTTCCAAGCATCAAAACCCCCCTCTAAATTGTAAATTTTTCCATAAACATGATTAACAATTATATTACAAAAATCTTCTTCTGCAACAGTACCGTCTTTACTATATATCAATAGATTCTCAGTTGTATTATAGTGAACATAGGGATTTTCATTTAAATAAACAAAATCAAAGTCAAGCCGTCCATCTTTTTTAATCTGACAGGGTCCACATCCTTCTAAACCCCTACAGTCTATAATTACCAAATTTTTTGAGTTGTTAATTAAGTTGTATGCTGCTTCTGCATCAATATTTTTATATTTAGATGTGTATTTTAGCTCGTTTTCCTCTGGAAATAGATAAGCCATTGATACATACACTGCTGCAACTAGTACAATAACTACAAAAACTATTGTTACAAGTATATCAACTCTATTTCTTTTTTTTTGAACATTAGATGGTTTGTTCATTTTTACACCTATAATCTGTCCTTCTTAATAATTATTACCATCTAATGAATATAAAGCCCGCCGTTTACATTAATTGTTTCACCTGTAATATAATCAGATAGGTGTGATGCTAAAAAAAGACATGTATTTGCAATATCATCTGGTGTACCGATTCTATTTAGTGGGATTTCTTGAATTCTTTTCTTTCTTAGTTCTTCTGAATAACCTGCAATTATATCAGTATCAATTGTTCCCGGTGCAACTGCATTTACATTTATCTTTTTATTTGCTAGTTCTAGGGCTAAACTACGCATCAATCCAAGCATTCCTGCCTTTGAAGAAGCATAATCTGCCCCATGGGAAGTTCCCCTGAAGGCAAGCTGTGAAGAAATAAAAATTATTTTACCACCAGGTTTCATAAAAGGTAAGACCTGTTTACATAGATTAAAAGAACCAGTCAGATTTGTTGATATAACCTTATTCCAAGTTTCATATGACAGTGTTTCAAAATTGCTTCTTATATAAATTCCTGCATTGTTTACTAAAATATCTATTTTTTTAACCTCAGAAACAAATATTTTCACAATTTTTTCTACATCTTTTGGATTTGATACATCTCCTTTCAAAAGAACTCCCTTGCCGCCTCTTTGTTTTATTTTTTCAAGAACGTACTCTGCCTTCTTTTTGTTTGTCTTGTAATTTATTCCAACAAATGCATTGTTTTCTGCAAAGATTTGAGCAATTGAACTTCCTATTCCTCTTGATGCTCCAGTAATTAGTGCAGTTTTACCCTTTAGCATATTTTGTTTTATAATTTTAAAAGGTTTAAAAAAATTATGTTTAAAATAAGAGCTATAGCTTTTTATTTTTAAATAGATTCATGCTCAAATATCGTTCTCCTCTATCCGGTAGTACAGTAACAACCCTATCGTAATGCTTTGCTACCCTTAGTGCTGCAAGCATGTTTGCACCAGAACTAATACCAACCAAAAGACCGTATTTCTTTGATAGTTTTTTTGACATCTGAATTGCTTCCTCACTTCCAACAGTAATAACATCGTCAACTTTTTCCATATCTATTAATTTTGGTATAAAGCCGTCCCCAATACCCTGAATCTTATGCTGTTTGATTCTTACATCACTTCCTCCAAACATTACAGCTGCTTCTTCAGGTTCAACTGCAATTTGTTTAACCTGTGGATTTACTTGTTTCATAACATTTGTTATTCCTATTAGAGTTCCACCTGTACCAACACCTGCTACAACAGCATCAACTGGCCCAATCTCATTTAGAATTTCTCTACCTGTTTTTTCATGAGCAAAAATATTATTTGGATTGCTAAATTGCCTTGCTAAAAACATTTTTGGTTTTTTTCCAAGTTCCTCTGCCTTTTTTATTGCTTCTTGAAGACTCCCACTTTTAAAGCTCAGAATAATTTTTGCTCCAAATGCATTCATCATCTGTTTCCTTTCTTTGCTCATATTTTGTGGCATTACTACAATCATTTTATATCCTTTAACTGCAGCAACCATAGATAAAGAAATACCAGTATTACCACTGCTTGCCTCAATTATTGTATATCCCTCTTTTAAACTACCCTCTCTTTCTGCTGCGTTAATTATTTCCAAAGCTACCCTGTCTTTAATACTTCCACTGGGATTTACACTTTCCAATTTTGCATAGACATTCTTTATTTTAATAAGTGGGGTATTTCCTATAGCGTCTAAAACTGTCCAACCGCTATTTCTATCTTTTGAGTATGTTTGTGTTTTTGTATCTATAAAACTAAACGATCCACTATTAGGCCTTTCACTTGTTTTTTCAAATAAAAGATTATCAATTGATTGATGAATCATCTGTAGTTTTTTTCTTTTTAGAAAAGGGTTCATATATAATTTTCCTTTAAATGTTTATGATACATCCCATTTAATAAAATACATACAGCATTTGTAAAAATAGTTATCGGTTATAAGACATTTACAAATTAAACAGTCAATTATTTGAAAAAACACTTATTTTTAAAATATTAAAAAAATATAGAAGAGGAAAAGATTAGATATTTAATATCTACTGATAAAGCCATTTAATTATTTGGAATCGTTGGAAAATTCTTTCTAAAAAATTTAGTAATAAGTAATTTAATGAAAACCTGCTTCGCGGAGTTTGAAGAAAAACAGGTATTTCACAGAACTCTGTAGGATCATCTGCATTTACAATAGTTATATTTCCTGTGAAATTTTGTTCCTTATCAGTCGGTGCTTCAACTTTCGCTGTTACATTTACCCAATTTCCATCAGGTAACCCTGTTCCGCTGTTTGGTGTAAAGTCCCATGAGCCCCATACTGGCCAATTATCTATATACCAGTTAAGATATGAGCTAGGTTCACCGAAATTTCCGATTTTAAAGCTACCTGTAACTGTTTCACCTGGTTTTACATCCAGCCATCTTAGATCACCATCGCATACAAGTTTTGGCTTGGGTGGTTCTCCGTTTATTACAAATGCAAGGTCTATTCCGTCAATTAACCACCAATCATTTATTGGCTCAGTTGCAAAAACCGCATTATCCATAAAGGAATCAAGTGTTGTCTTCCATCCACATATGTATTCATCAAAAGGCATTTTTATTACCAACCAGTATATATCATCTTTGTATTGAATGAATGGTGACTCTATATCTGGAATATTTATCTGATAGTATTCTTGATGGTTATCTGGATAATACATTGAAGGTGGATTTAGCCAACCCTGACTTCCATTCCATGGTCCTGCTATAATAAATTCTCCTGACTGAAACGTCTTTTCCCATAACAATTGATCAGGTATTGACCAGCCATATGGACCAGACGGATTGTTTGACCAGATTGATACATCTATTGAGGGTATGGTTTGTACATCATCATACCACCACGAAATCCAGAAATGGATATCCTTTACAAAACCTGTTTCACTACATTCCCAGTCATCTGCTAGATACACTTGACCCCAGTCAACGTCCCATCCATTTGGATCGGGCATTTGGGGGAAATGCATTTTATGACCATCTCCAGGAGACCAATCTGCTAATGCAACTCCTGATGTGCTTATCAATAGGATACATATAGAAATACAGATTTTTTTCCTTATCATATTCTATCCCTCTTGGATATTGAATTTAAATATGGAATATGTTAATATAAATTTTTTTATTTTAATATTTTAAATGTAAATGACTACTTTAGATGGATGCATCAGACGGAAATTTTAGTTTTTTAAATATTAAATATTATACGCAATATTGGAAATATATCTAGAAATCTTAGTAGCAATTTAAATAATTGTGGCACATTTATATCCCTGGTTCTTGGAATATTTATCTCAAATGGGTCTGACCATGACCCCTCATAACCATGTATGTCTTTTGCTTTTACTTTTATAGAGTATTTTCCTTGTTCTGACCATTCATGCGATGTACTTATTTGTTGACCTGAAGTATAATAATTGCCATTATTATCATCCCACTCATCAACATTACCATTGCCATCCCAGTCCCAACCATATTGCAGATCATATCCTTCTGGGTCAGTAGCACTTGTTGTAAAAGTGTAGGTTTCATCTGGTTTACCTTCATTAGGTCCTGATGGTTTTGAAGGCTTGGTTGGTTGCTGGTTTTGGGTAATAACAACTGTTAGTTTTGATGAAAAACTACTTTGCACACCATATTGGTCCTCTGCTTTTACCTGAATATTATATGTACCAGGAGATGTAAAGGTATGTGATGTGCTTATTAGTTGACCTGAAGTATAATAATTACCATTATTATCATCCCACTCATCAACATTACCATCTCCATTCCAATCCCAACCATATTTAACCTTGTCAGCTGTTGGATCTGATGTCTTGGTTTGATAAGAATATTGTATATCTGTATATCCAGAATTTGAGCCAATAGGTTGAAGTGGTATTAAAGGTGCAGCGCTCATTCCCATTGTTGGATCTCCGTATAGATTAAAATTAAACATATTTGCATAGTCATGCCAGGAGTTCCATGGATAATGGCTATATGTATATTGTTTAGCACCATATAATGCAGGACCGCAAAAATGAACTTTATTTGCAATTCTATCTGTGAATTCGTAACAGTATGTCCCATGTCCTCCATGTGATGGCTGTGTCCAGCCCATACTTCCATAGGACACCCTTGATGCTCCAACAAATGCAGATGCTCCATTTATTAAAAGTGATGTACCAAGATTATTTGCTGTTTCTGGATGTGATACCGTGCAACTTGCACCAAAAACAATTGGTGGATTATTGTTGTTAAATCCTGAAGCATCTGTGTTTTGAATCATGACCGGCCAGGTCATCTCAAAGCTTTCAGGAACATTATCTCCATCATCTGTTGACCAGACCTTTCTACTTGCATAGGTTGCTGCTCCATGAGCTGCCCAATTTACAATTCCCCATCCAGATGATCCGCTCCATTCTGAAACCACTTGTGATTTTGTAAGTGGATAAGTGCATGAGTAAGAACAGGGTCCATTTCCACTTTTTTCATACATTGTAGTACAACTGTAACCACTGAGTAGATTATTTTTACATTTCTCCATTACCTCGGCGCCATCCCATCTTGAATTTCCCCCGTAATCCTCATTTGCATAATAATAAACTGCTCCTAAGAGCATAGCATTTTTCTTCCAGCCGGTGTACGTTGCACCCTCAAAACTTTGAATTTTGTTTAGAATACTTGTTACTGTTGCTCCTACATCAACAGGTATTCTACCAACCCATACCTCTGGTGTAAAATCAACACTGTCCTCTCCTCTTTCACCATAAAAGCCATCACCATCACTATCCCAGCTACCGGTTAAATCAGCATAATAGTAATCTGTAGGAATGTTATGGATACCATCATTTGCATGATTAGTATAATCTGGATAGCAGGTTCTCATTGGAATTGTACTATGAGAACCAATAATCAATACATATTTTATACCCCATGTTGCATAGTTGGATGCTAAAAAACTTCTAATACTTGCTTGGGTGTCGCTTGCTGGATAATTTGTAGTAATCCATGATAAATTTACAATATTTACATTGAAATCCAAGGTCGTCTTGTAATTCTTAAAACTAGTAATTGAAGAATATAATGACGATGTTGAAATAATAACAAAATCATAAGGTTGCCTTATTGGCACATTTGATGGTCTATAGTAGTCTTTTATAGATTCATAATTAATAATTATATTAGAAGCGAAATCATCCATTGCATTATCATATAAAAATTCATCTG
>Ga0209427_10000113_pt1 | contig 72610 bp, 69 predicted proteins | sample DeeMarSWOR136_30_FD_187465 | JGI IMG/M metagenome (GOLD analysis project Ga0209427, IMG submission 187465) | Marine sediment microbial communities from White Oak River estuary, North Carolina - WOR-1-36_30 (SPAdes) (version 2) | ecosystem: Environmental > Aquatic > Marine > Intertidal zone >... | reverse complement strand
GGGCGCCGTCGGCTGGTCTGGACCCCTTCACCAGGCTGCGTTTGACACCTCGCCACTTCGCCTACCTGCGCATCTCCGAAGGCTGCGCCAACCGCTGTCGGTACTGCGTCATCCCCGACATCCGGGGGCCGTTGCGGAGTCGACCTCTTGGGGAGTTGGTGGCCGAGGCCCGCCACCTTGTCGCTGACGGGGCGGCGGAACTGTGCCTGGTGGCTGAGGATACCACGAGTTACGGCCACGACCGGGTCGGTAACAGCCAACTCTCCGAGCTCATCCGGGCCCTGGCCGCCATCGACGACCTCCACTGGCTCCGCCTGCTCTATACCCACCCCGCTCACTTCACCGACGAACTCATCCAGACCCTGGCCGCGGAGCCCAAGGTCTGCCGATACCTCGACCTGCCCATCCAGCACGCCTCCGACGCCATCCTCGCTGGGATGGGCAGGGGAGTGACGCAGGAGGATATCCGTCGGCTGATTGCTCGCCTGCGGGACGCGCTTCCAGGGCTCTTCCTGCGCACCAGCGTCATTGTCGGTTTCCCCGGAGAAAGGGAGGCCGAGTTCGCCCAACTGCTGGACTTCCTCGGGGAGGTGCGCTTTGAGCGTTTGGGGGCCTTCGCCTACTCCCGGGAGCGAGCAACGCCCGCCTATTCTCTCCCCGGACAGGTGCCCGAGGAGGAGCGGGAGCGTCGTCGACGCCAGGTGATGGGATTGCAGCAGGAGATTGCCTTTGCGGTCAATAGCCGCTTGCTTGGCCGCCGACTGGCTGCTATAGTTGACCAGGCGCCCTCGGCGGGCGACTCTCACTGGCTGGCGCGCACCTATGGAGACGCCCCGGAGGTGGATGGTGTGCTCCACCTTTCAGGTGTGGGACTGGCGCCCGGTCAGATCTGGGAGGCTCGCGTTGTTGGTAGCCGGAACTACGACTTGGTGGGTGTGGCTGAGCGCCGGCTCCATCCCGGTGTCTGAGGGCAGAGCCCAACGTGCGGACGGCGGCCGTGACCCGGAAGCGAAATCCCCGTTTCTTCAACGTCGCCAACACGATCACCCTGGCCCGTCTCCTCCTCATCATCGTGTTTCTGGTGCTCCTGGCGGTGCCGGCGCGCACCACCTATTGGATCGCCTTTGTGCTCTTCCTGGTGGCCAGCGCCGGTGACATCCTCGACGGCCACCTGGCTCGTCGGCACGGGGTCACCAGCGATGTGGGTCGGGTGGGTGACCCGCTGGTGGACAAGGCCCTCATCTGTGGTGGCTTCATCATGCTGCTTGGTCGCGACGTTCTGGACCGGGTGCAGTTCCCCGCCCTCGCGAACTGGATGGTGCTGGTCATCGTCCTGCGGGAGATACTGGTCACCACGCTCCGGGGGCTGAGTGAGGCCCGTGGGGTGCCCTTCATGGCCACGGTCTGGGGGAAGGCAAAGATGTTCCTGCAGTCCGTGGCTTTGGGGACGCTGGTGTGTGGCTACGCCCTGGGAGTGATCCACGAGCCCTGGGCTCACACCGTGCAACTGGCGGTGCTCTACCCCGCCGTCGTTGTGACCATCATCTCCGGCCTGTACTACATTCGCCGGGCCTATCAGTTGTTCCGGCTCCAGCCGCCTGCGGAGCCACCTTCACCATGAGCAGGGCCCCCGGGGACCGGATGCGCCGGCTCGCCGTCTCTTTTGGCGGGCTGGGCTACGTTCCTCGTATGCCCGGCACTGCGGCCAGCGCCGCCGCGCTGGCTGTAGGGCTGGCTGTTCTGGCCTGGGTTCCGCAGCCTGTGTTGGTCCTGGCGGGTCTCATCGTGCTTTCTCTGGCAGTGGGTTTTCCGCTGTCCGCTTGGGCTGAGGATGTGGCCGGTGCGAAGGACCCGGCGTGGTTCGTCCTGGACGAAACGGCTGGGATGTGGGTGGCGATGTGGGCGCTGCCCGGCGGCTGGAAGGCGGCGCTGGCTGCGTTTGCGCTCTTTCGCCTTCTGGACATCGCCAAGCCCCCGCCGGTCAAGCAGGCGGAAGGGCTGCTTGGTGCGGCCGGCATCATGCTCGACGACCTCGCAGCGGGCGCCCTCGCCAACGTTGTGGTCAGGCTGGTATGGTCCCTGGCCGGGTAGCCGGCCGAGGAATCGGAGCAGCTGGACCTACCGAGGGGGTGACTGTGGCCAAGGCGACGTTGTACTTCGGTCCTGCAGGCTGCGGAAAGACCCGCCTGGTCGTTGAGCGCTTCGCTGCGGCACTGGCTGCCGAGATAATAGTCCGCGAGCGCCAAAATCATACCTTGGAGCGGCTGCTATCAAGTACGGTGAGGCGGGAGTCCATCATCGGCGGTATATTCTTAGGCACGCTGGCCAAGGGCTTGATTCAGATATTGATATTCTGGGGGGTGGGCATCCTTGTTTTCGACATCGACTTGGGGGTATCCCCTGCTGCGGTCGTAGTACTCTCCATCCTGATGGTGATAATGTCAGCGGCCTTTGCCATCATGCTGGCGGCGATGGTTAAAACGCAGCGCAGCGCGGGCTCGCTGGCTACACTCTGCGCACTCGTGCTTGCGCCCCTGGGAGGGTGCTGGTGGCCTCTGTTTGTCACACCGGAGTGGATGCAGGCCTTGGCTAAGTTAACGCCCCACGGCTGGGCAACCACCGGCTTCAATAAGCTCATGCTCTTCGGCGCCGAGTTCGGTGACGTTGTGCCCGAGATGCTGGTCCTGCTGGGTTTCGCCGCAGCTTTTCTCCTTATCGGCCTGTGGCGCTTCCGCACGGCTGCTACCTAGAAAGCCACACTATCTGAAGAAAATGGAACAACCGTCGCTCAAGGTCAAGAAGCTTCGTCGGAATGTCATCATACCCCGGCGGGCGACACCCGGCTCAACGGGATACGACCTCTTCGCCTGTATCGATGGCGATGAGGCAGTTAAGATAGGCCCCCAGCCGAAGCTCATCGGCACCGGCATCGCCATTGAGGTGCCTGCGGGGTATGACGTCCAGATACGTCCCCGATCCGGCCTATCGGCCATGGGCGTCGGGGTTACCTTCGGCACGGTGGACAGCGACTACCGGGGCGAGGTGATGGTAACCATGTACCTGCTGAGCCCCGACGTTGCGTTTGAGGTAAGGCACGGCGACAGGATTGCGCAGATGGTAGTGGGCAGGGCCGCCGAACTGCCTGTGGTCGAAGTGGAAGACCTATCGCCGACTGAGCGCGGCAGTGGCGGTCACGGCTCAACGGGGGTTTAAGGCGCTGGATTGCATGGTGCTCTAAGGGCGACTCCCGAGTCGCTTCTAAATGAGTTGCCCTATCTATTTCACCATGCATAGGTTAAGATATATGGCTGTCCGATATCTGCTGAAAGCGAGCTTGCCTAACCGTGACCTGGATTACCGCTTCCATCGTGGTTGCTGCCATCCTGGGCCTGGTGAACGTTGTCGATAGCCACCTCATATCCAAACGGATGCCCAGCCTGTGGACATTCCTCATCCCGGCGGGCACTCTCCACCTCATTTTTGGACTGATTGTGCTGGGTGTCAACCCGTTTCCCGATGGGGTGGAGGCATTTCCCTGGCTCATAGCTGTTGTTGCATCCGTTTTGCGCACGGTAGCGGTACTGCTCATGCTCTATGCTATGCGCACCGAGGAGATATCCCGAATCATCCCTGTGGTTCATACCCATCCGGTGTTCGTGGCTATCTTGGCGGTTCCCCTTCTCGATGAGACCCTGAGCTCGCTGCAGTGGCTGGCGATTTTTATGACGGTAGCCGGCGCGATGCTCATCTCGGCGCGGAAGAGCGGGTCGGGGCATGGGGCGCGGCTGCGCCGGTCATTTACCCTGCTATTCGCATCCAGCCTGCTCTTCGGCGTGGCTAACACCGCCACCAAGTATGCCCTGGATTACATTTCCTTCTGGAACATGTATTCGCTCAACGCTCTCTGCTTTGGTGTATTCTTCTTGCTCGTTGCGGCGCGGCCCGTTGTTTTCAGGGAACTGCGGGAGATAAAAGACAGGGGCTTTATTCTGACGCTGCTCGCTGTTAACGAGATGATTGCCCTGGCGGGCATCATCCTCGGCTTCTGGGCTATGGAAAAGGGGCCGATTTCACTGGTAACCACTATCATGGGCACCCGGCCCTTCTTCGTTTTCCTCTATGCACTTGCCTTGAGTTTCTTCTTCCCCGCGGTACTGGGAGAACGCCTCAGCAGGGGGATTATCGCTGTGAAGATTGTGTCAATCGCTCTCATTGTGGGAGGGATTGCCATCATTAACCTGGTCGGGGACTGAAGAAGGAGCACCCGCCAGAGGCGGGCTGTGTCTCTACCTGGTGATGATGTGGACGCCGGTGGCTTTAAAGGAGGCGTGGATGTAGGTTCCGGTTTGCAGTGCCATCTCCTCGGCAGACCGCTTGGTTATCAGAGCGACCAGGGGGAAGCCGCAGTCCATCTCGACACGGGCAAGTGGCCCGAACAGCACGATGCGGGTTATAACAGCGGGGAAGGTATTCCTGGCGCTGGTCGGTTCCTTTGCATGCGTCAGGATTATCTCCTCGGGGCGAATGCAGGCATGAACTTCCTCGCCGGGGCTGAGGCTCGATATAGCCTCGATAACGTTGCCGTTAATATTAATAGTGACCATCCCCTCCTCGTTGGAAGCTATTACACCGCTTAAAATATTCTCCATACCTACGAACTCGGCGACTTCTCTATCTTGAGGCGAGCTGAATATCTCCCTGGGGTCGCCCGTCTGCAGCATCTGGCCTGCCATGAGCACACCCATCCGGTGAGCGAGGCGCTGCCCCTGGAACATATCGTGGGTGGACATTATCACGGTGGTATCCAGTTTTTGAATTACCTGTGACAGCAGGTTCTCGACGTTGGATGTGGATACGGGGTCGAGGTTTGCGGTGGGCTCATCCAGCAGCAGCAACTCGGGCTCTATCACCATCGCTCTCGCCAGCGCCACCCGCTGAGCCTCTCCCCCCGACAGCGTCCGCGCGTTCCTCTTCTCATATCCCGAGAGCCCTACTGTCTCGAGCGCGTTTATTACTTTGTCACGCAAGCCAGCCCCTTTTATCCTCCTGATCTTCAGGCCGTAGGCGACGTTGTTGTAGACGCTGGCGTTGAATACGGCAGGCTTCTGGAAGACCACGGCCATCCTCCTGCGTAACTCAAGCCTCGCTTTCTCGGAATCAGGGACCTCCCGGCCGCTGAAATATATCTTCCCCGAAGCGGGTTTATCGAGGAGTCCTATAAGGCGCAGGAGCGTCGTTTTTCCGGAGCCGGTGGGGCCTATTACCACGAAGACTTCGCCCCGCTCGACACCTAGGTTGATGTCTTTCAATACCTCGCTGTCGCCGTATCTCTGTTGTATCCCGTTGACTTCTAACAGCATCTTCTACCTCTGCTGCAGCCTGTTTACCAGAACGCTGACGATGAGCGCCAGCGTGATGAGGATGAGTCCAAGTGCTATGGACAGCTCAAGATTGCCCATGGATGTCTCCAGCGACATGGCGGTGGTGAGTGTTCTGGTGAAACCCCTTATATTACCGCCGACCATTAAGGCGAGGCCGACCTCGGATAGAGCCCTCCCGAATCCGACCAGAATTGCGGTCACCGTGGCGTACCTAGCTTCCAGAAGTACCGTTCGTACAGTCTGTAATCTGGTAGCGCCCAGCGAGACAGCGGTATCCTTTATCTCGGTGCTCACACCGCTCAGGGCAGAGATGGTCAGTCCGGTAATGATGGGTGAGATCAATACTACCTGTCCGATAACCATGACCTGCGGCGTGAACAGAATGCCCAGGCCGCCGAGTGGCCCCGCCCTGGAGAAGGTTATGAACACCAGCAACCCGACAAATACTGTAGGCAGGGCGTAGAAGGTCTGTATGATACTTACTAGAAGCCTTTTACCCCTGAAGTTGTTGAAGTGTATCAGGCAGCCCACGGGCACGAATATGAGTGCAGCGAAAAACGTGGAACTGCAGGAGATCCCCAGGGTCCTGGCGGTTATAGCCAGGACCTCGGGGTCTCCCGTGAAGATAAGCCGCAGGGCGGTGACGAAAGCGTCACCTATCTCTGACATCTTCTTCTACATATCCTGTCCGGCGCACGGCGTGAACAGCTGCCTGCCGTATTCCTCCACGCCGTAGTTGCCGATTAAGTCCTGTATCTCCTCCGAGGTGAGGAATACCACCATGTTGTTGGCCATATCCGGGTACTTGGTAGAAGTTACAGCCAAAACGGAATACACGTTGAGAAGCACATCGCCCTCGTCTACAACCGGGACCAGGTCGAGGTCTGCCTGGAATGCCAGGAACGTCCCTATATCGCTCAGGGTGTAGGCAATCATCTCGTTTGCCATGGTCAGGGTCGGCCCCATACCTCCCCCAGCCTCGACATACCAACTGCCCGAAGTCCTGACCTCCGCGTAGTCATAACCTGCGTTAGCCCAAATCGCCTTCTCTTTGCTGTGTGTTCCCGAGTTGTCCCCCCGGGATACGAACTTGACTGCTGAGTTCGTCTCGCCTTCCGTCATCAGCTTGTCGAATGCGTCCTCAGGGCTCATGCCGCTGATGCCCGCCGGGTCAGCTTCCGGTCCGACGATGAGGAAGTAGTTATAGGCGAAGGGCACACGCTCCAATCCGTAGCCATCGGCCACGAATTGCTCTTCCTGTGCCTTGGAGTGGACGGTTATTACATCGACGTCGCCCCGTGTGCCCCACTCCAGCGCCTTACCGGTACCGGCGTAGAGCACATCCACCTCCACTCCGTGCTTATCTTCGAACATCGGCTCCAGGTATCCCCAGAGGCCGGTGTCGTAGAGGCTGGTGGTCGTCGCTACCCTGAGCCTTCCCTTTGCCTCAATTGGAGCCACCACATCGGAAGTGGGAGTAGGGGTCGCTTCGGTCGTTCCCTCATCTTCGCATGCCGGGAGAACGCTGACCAGTGCCAGCAGCAACGCTGCTGCCAGCAGAAACAGAAAATACCTTTTCATAATGGTTTAAACCTCCTGGATGTTGTTAATTCTTCTATCATGGAGTTAACGGGAGTTCGGGGGAGGGGAGCGGGAAGGCAGATAAAATAAGGACGCCCCATAAATATGAGCGCCCATATATAGTCTGCGGTATTGCATCATTTTCTCCTTTCCAAACATGGGAGGCATTGCCGTTTCCCGCAATACCCTATCGCCTGCCTGCCCTGCCCTCTCGGGTTTAGGCGCAGCAGGTCGGAGAACGTATTAAGTTCGTGTAGATTGTATCACAGGCCGCGGAGCGAGTGCAACCCTCAGGCCCTTTCGAACTCCAGGCAAAGCACTCGCTTGGTTTGGGGCGTAACCCTGGCGCGGTGGTCGGTGCGCCAGCCCACTACCCAGAGGATGTGCTGCGGTGAGCAGACCAGGGGCACATTGTCTCGCCAGGCGTGCGGTATCCTGGCGTCGACCATGAAGTCCTGGAGCTTCTTGGGGGACTCCATACCCAGCGGCTGAAATCTCTCGCCACGCCTTCGACCTCGAACCGTTAGCTCCTTACCCGTTCTATTGAGGTCGAGGCAGGACTTAAGCTCATTTTCTCTACTTTCTGGCGGGCGCTGATTAAGGATATTTGCCGTTACCTTCCAGCCGCAGAACACGGTCTCGCCCGGGATATTCAAGCGGTGCTCTCCCACCAGGGGGGGAAGGGGGCAGGCTATAGCCTCCTTGCTCGTTATCAGTCCGTGGCTGTAATCGCCTTGGAATGTCAGGCCGCGGGGCAGGGAGAGCCTCTTTCCCGCCGGCTTTGCCATGCCCTCGAGCAGGCTCTCGATGTGAACGGACTCGATATCCTGGAGATCGCCGAGCAGGCGCTGGAAAGCGGAGCGGGTCAGATGCCGCTTGAGGGCGGGATGAAGGTGGGAGAACCTGTCTTTGTCGATAACTATTTCCTCTGCATGCTGTCTAGCCACTGTACCCCACAGACCAGCCACTTCTCCCTCGATGTAGTCCATATCCGCTGCCGCGGCGCAGGCAGTACGTAGCAGCGCTTCCTTGATGTCGGGATTGTATTCCCGAAGCAGCGGTATGAGCTGTGAGCGCACCCGGTTGCGAAGCTGGTCGGGCATGAGGTTGGAGGAATCGCTTCGCGGAGCCAGACCGTGTTCGGCGCAGTAAGCTTCGGTCTCGGCTCGACTTACTTCGAGGAGCGGTCTGGCAATCCTGAGCTCTATCCCGCCGGGAAGGTGCCATGTCCCCAGCGGGGGCATGCCCCTGAGTCCGGCGAGCCCGCTGCCGCGGATGAGGTGCATCAGGATGGTCTCGACCTGGTCATCGGCGGTATGCCCCACCGCTACCGTATTCGTGCCAATGGTACGTGCGACATCGCCGAAGAAGGCATACCTTACCTCTCGTGCTGCCTCCTCCAGGGTAAGGCGGTGGTTCTTCTGGTAAGCTTTTACGTCGTGTCTCTCGATAGTTGCTGGAATTCTCAGTTCTCGTGCCAGCGAGGAGACGTAGTCGGCATCGGCGTCGGATTCAATGCCCCGTAGCAGGTGGTTGAGGTGGGCAACGTGCAGCTTTATCTTCAAGGTCTGGCTTAAGCCGTGCAGTACATGCAGCAGGCACACCGAGTCCGGCCCCCCTGAGATACCCACTACCAGGGGCTCTGGTGCTCTCACCATACCGTGCTCGCGTATAAACCGCAGTACCCTTTTAGGTAGTGGCTGCTGGCGTTTCATTGGCCCTCTTCTTTCAAATGACAGGTGTCGTTCAGCGATACCAGCACTGTCCTCTCCGGGTTGAAGTCCAGGGTGGTGATTGAAGCTAACTCCAGTTTCATCCTTCTACACTCTGAAAGCTCAAGGCCGAGCGCCTTGCAGAGGATAGAGAGGATGGGGAAGAAATGCGCGACGGCAATTACTACCTCTTCTCCGTCCCCTTCACTCTTGCCCCTCTGCTGATGCCTCCTTAGGATATCCTGAATAGCTGCCCAAGCCCGCTCCTGGAGCTCAGGCATGGAACTGCCCCCGGGCGGGCATACCGAGGTGCAGTCTTTCATCCACCTTTCGAAGAAGTCGCCATAATAGCATACCATCTCCTCGTATGTCAGGCCATCCACCTCCCCGACATCGAGTTCCCTGAGCCCGTCGATGGTTACCACCTCAACAGGGTGCAAGCGTCCTATGGCGTATGCAGTATCCCGGGCTCTCTTCAAGGGGCTGGTATAGAGTGCTTCCACCTTCTCGTCCCCGAGGGCTTGTGCCAGTGACTCAGACTGCCTTCTCCCCGTCTCGTTCAACTCCAGGTCGCTGAGCCCCTGTACCCGTCCCTGCTTGTTCCAGTCGGTCTCCCCGTGCCTGATCAGAATCAGTCTCATTCGTTCTCCCTGCTGCGATATTTGTGTGCCAACTCAATACGCTTGTAATAGGGGGGGTGGTCATAGAATAAGAGTTCTGCCCACCTGCCTGGCTCGGACTCCGTCAGGTTCTGGTTGGTAAGCTTGGTGAGCATTGTGGCGAATGCATCGGGGTTGGCGGTGGCGGTAAGAGCGTACCTGTCGGCGGCTCTCTCTAAGTGCCGGCCGTAGGCGTTAGCCAGAGGTGCTGCCACCAGCACGAAGGCTGCCAGTACCAGTATCAGCAGGGGAAGTGCTGCCACATCGGATATGCCGTCGAAACCCAGCTTGGGCACAGCCCAGCGCAGCGTCAGGTTGACCAGGTAGAATCCAAGTAGCATGAGGGCAGATTGCGCCACGATAAGCCTGGCGATATCCCGGTGACGGTGGTGCCCGAGTTCGTGAGCCATGATAACCTCGATCTCCTCCGGCGTATATTCTTGGAGCAGGGTGTCGCTGAGAGCAATGCGCCTGGTTCCTCCCCAGCCCATCAGCATGGCGTTGCCGGTAGTGGTTTTGCTACTAAAATTTATCTGAAAGACGTCCCTTATCCTGGTTTGGCAGCGTTCAGCCAAGGCTAGCAACCTCTGACGGAGCTCGCCGTCGCTGAGCGGTTCCAGCTTGAAGAAGAGAGGCAGGAGCAGTATGGGCGCCATCCTTGTCATCATAACGGTGACCACTATCATGAAAGCAAAGGCCAGCAGCCACCAGAGGTTCGTGAAATCGCGGAGGAAAAGATAAATAACCACTACTATGCCCGTGCCCAGCGTCAATCCTAGGAAGAGCTCCTTCGCCCCGTCGGCCAGCCATGACCTCCAGCCCTGGTGTGACAGTCCGTAACGGTGGGGCAGAATGAAGCCGCGGTAGAAACTGAGGGGTGCCGAGATGATGCTATAGCTCAGCATCAGGACCAGGAAATAGAGGGCAACGGTAGCCGCATAGTGAAATTCAAGCAGGTTTCTCAGTCCGTCGGAGAGGCCGCTGAGCAGGACGACGAGCAGGAAGATAGCTCCAAGCGTCAGGTCAATTATCAGGAGATACCTTATCTTCCGTGTGTATTCCCGTGCCTGCTCTTGTCTTCGTGGGTCGAGGGCTAACTCTACCATATCTCTTGGTCTATCGGTGGAGGAGATTTCTATTCTGCTGAGCGAGTAGTAATCTGGTGCGGTGGATGGATTTAGGGTGATTAGCAAAGCCGAGGGCAGATGTTACCTGCTCCGGTCTGCCGGTGCCTTTGTTATCGCAGCGCAATCGCAGGCCAAGGGTACATTCATCATAACGGGAATCGATAAGCCAGAGGTTGTCGATCAAGCTGCGGAGGTCGTAGTGGCGAATCTCTTTGTCCCGGGCGTGCTGCCAGGGCAGTGTATTCTTGGCCAGCAGGTCGCGCAGGGATGCCTTCACTTCCTCTGGAGCTTTTTCTGTCTCGACTCTGACCTCATACTCAGCGTGGCGCACCTGTGACTGGAGCGAAGGCAATCCAAGGCCTATCTCGACCACCTCGGATATATCTATACCGGGGGGTAGCTGTTGACTGACATTCTTTATAAAATAATGCGGTGAGACTCGGTGCTCCAGGTAAATGTCCATGAGCTCACCACCGCTGGTAACCCCGATAGCCAGGGGTGCGGCAAGTGAGAGCCTGGGATGGGGGCTGAACCCCTGTGAGTAAGCGAGCGGGATCCCGGCTCGCCGCAGCCCCCGTTGCCACAGACGCATCAGGTCGAGATGTGAGATATACTTAAGCTCCTCGCCGATGCTGAAGGTCAAGCGCAAGCGCTGCATGTCTATTCCTTCGTGATCAGGATCTTACCGACCTTGTTCCCTCGCATCTCGGTTATCACCAGTTTAAGGTTATTGAATTTAAACTGGTCCCCCTCTTTGGGTATACGGCCGAGCACGTTTAATACAAAGCCGGCTACTGTCTCGTACTCTCCTTCTGGCAGTTCCAGGGACAGCTTCTCATTGGCATCTTCGATCCTCATCCCGCCGTCTATCTGGAAGCTGTTCTCATCGATGGTCTCGAAGTGTTTTCTCGACCGGGCCAGCTCATCCCCGAACTCACCCACGATCTCTTCCAGTAACCTTTCCATAGTGACCAAACCGGCGGTGCCACCGAACTCGTCGACCACTATTGCCTGCTGAAGTCTGGACTCCTGAAGCTCGGTGAACAGCTCGGCGATTGGTTTACTCTCCGGGACGAAGTATGCCGGGCGTGCCAGCCTGTCGATGGGGCTGTCCTGCTGGATAGCTCCCTTGGCTTGCGCCATGAGCACATCCTTTATCCAGAGGATGCCAACTACGTTATCTATCGTGTCCTCGTAGACCGGGAACCGGGAATGGGAGGACTGGGCGAAGGTGGTGAAAAAATCAGAGAGTGTAGTGCCTTTCTCCACCCAGATGATATCCGGGCGGGGGGTCATGACCTCGTCAACCTGGCGGTCGCCGAATCGGAACACTCTTTCCACCATTGCCGCCTCTGCTTCCACCAGGGTGCCTTCCTCCGCTCCCACAGAGACAGCGGTGCGGATCTCATCTTCGCTCACCAGTGCCTGCGGTGCCGGTGCAGCTCCCACAGCCCTGGCCAGCTTGTCAGCGAGCCAGACGAATACGGTAGCAATCGGGAACAGAATCCATATCAATACCTGCATCGGTTTGGCATAAAGGAGCGCCATTCGCTCACCGTACCTGGTGGCTGCGGTTTTAGGAAAGACCTCGCCGAATATCAGCAGCAGGATGGTTACTCCCGCTGTCGATACTATCACCGCCTGCCCCTTGCTGGCCAGTACCGATGCCACTATTATTGTGGCTAGGGCAGCGGCAGCGGTGTTCACCAGGTTATTGCCCAGGAGAATCGTGGTAAGCAGTCGCTCGGGCTTCTCCGTCATAATTGCCACCTCCTTGGCAGCGCCACCCTCGGTGTTCGCCAGATGCCTCAGCCGCAGCTTCTGTAGTGATATGAAGGCTACCTCCGAACTGGAGAAGAAGCCGGAAAGCAGCAGGCACAGGAAAAACAGTACCAGATATACCACATCTGCATTGGTCATGATTGCAACCCCCTTGCCCGTTAGGACTTAAGCCCTTGGGTTATCAATTCTCCCCAGAGGCCGTTTTCTTTCTGGGCGACCATATTTGTCGATAGCAGCTTGTTGGCTACTAGTTCTTTGCTGGGTAAAAATACCCTGAAATAGTTATCTGTAAGCCCGAACCAGATTCCGTCCTTTTTCCCTTCCCACAACACGTTCATATTCCGGCCCAAGAACTGTTCGCGAAAGCGCTGGCCGCTACTGCGGGCTAAATCGAGCATAAGCAAGCTGCGCTGCTTCCGCTCCCCATCGGCGATCGTGTTTTCCATCCGTGCTGCTCTGGTGTCAGGTCGCGGTGAATAGGGGAATACGTGTATGCCGGCGAAACCGATGCGCTCGCAGAAACGGTAGCTCTCGATGAATTCCTGCTCGCTCTCACCGGGGAAACCGACCATGATATCGGTGGTCAAGGACAAATGGGGTATTGCCTCTCGCGCAAGTGACGCTGCCCGCAGGTAGTCGGGGGTGCTGTAAACGCGGCCCATTCGTTCCAGCACCGAGTCGCTGCCGCTCTGAAGGGGTAGGTGGATATGGGGGCACAGGCGATTGTCTTCCCAGAGAGCGAGCATGTCAGGGGTCAGGTCGGCGGGCTCAAGCGAGGAGAGCCGTAGCCGTGGCAGCTCGCTTTCCTTCAGTATGCGCTTTATTAATTCAGGCAGGCTTTTATCTTGCCCATAGCACCCTATCCTGGTACCGGTGAGAATCACCTCTTTATATCCCTCAGCCACCCTGTCCTTAACCTCGGTAATAATTTCCTCCCGGGGACGGCTCCTCTCCGGGCCACGAACTCGGGGCACGATGCAGAATGAACATGGCTGACTACAGCCTTCTTGGATTCTGAGCAGGGCACGGGTGCGAAGCAGTGTGCTTTCAGTTTCTGTTACTTTACTACAGGCTCTGTGACTGCTATAAGTATCCTCTATTATCTCTACTAGCCTGTGCTTATCACGGTTGCCGATTACCAGTTCCACGCCTTCGATACTTGCGATTTCCCTTGGTGCCCGCTGTGCATAACACCCGGTTGCCACAATCAGTGCGCCTGGGTTGCGGCGATGAGCCAGCCGCAACAGCTTACGGCATTTACGGTCGGCGATGTGGGTTACGGTGCAGGTGTTCAGCAGGTAGATATCAGCGGCATAGTCGTGAGCAACGACCTGATACCCGGCCTCGAGGAACTTGCGAGCTAACGAATCTGTTTCTGCCTGATTGAGCTTGCAGCCCACAGTCTGGAGAGCTACGGTTCCCAGACTAGACCACCCCTCCTCAACTGTCAAATCGATTCCCTCCGGACAATACCTAGCCTGAGCTTGATTATATGTCGCACCATCCCGCCAAGTCAAGATGAGCACGAAGCGGTGTGGGCAGAGATTGAGAGACATAGAAAAGGAGCTGGACCGGGAGGTTCAGCTCCTTTCTCTGAGAGGGCGTGGATTATTTCTTCTTGCCCTCGATGACCCCCCTCGGCTTGACCTTGATCTGTTTGGGCTTATGCTCCTCAGCTTTGGGGATAGTCAGGGTCAATACCCCGTTCTCGAAGCTGGCTTCCGCCTTATCGGTTTTCAGCGAGCTGGGGAGTAAGATACTGCGGCTGAAGGCCCCGTATCTCCTCTCCTTGCGGAAGTAGTGCTCCTCCTTGACTTCCTCCTCTGACTTTGTCTCACCCTTTATGGTGAGCGTATCGCCGGTTATGGTGATATCCACCTCTTCGGGTTTGATGCCGGGGACGCTGGCCTTGACAACCACGGCCTCATCGGTATGGTACATATTGATGGGCGCCTCTGCGCCATCGCCGAGGAGGCCGGTGACATGCCAGGGTCTGACAACGCTGTCGTCGAACAACCGGTCCATCGCCTCCCTCAGTGTGGTCAGCTCAGAGAAGGGCTGCCATCTGATGAGGTTCATCTCGTCACCTCCTTTCCTTGTTAGCTTTGTAAGCTCTCTGGAAATAATGTAACATATAACAATTTCATTGTCAAGTATTATTAGTGTCCATAATAGCTTATTATGCTAATAGGTTTAGCACTTTATATATGATTTACAGTTGACAAAATCATTGTCAATAGTTATAATAGAGCCGAGGAGGTTAACGTATGGCGGGGAAGGATTATTATAAGATACTGGGGGTAAACAGGAATGCTACCGCCAAGGAGATAAAGCAGGCCTATCGCAAGCTGGCCCGGCAGCATCATCCCGACGTTAACCCCGGCGACAAGTCAGCTGAAGTCAAGTTCAAGGAGATAAACGAGGCTCACGAGGTACTATCTGATCCTGAGAAGCGCAAGAAATATGATAAGTACGGTGAAAACTGGCAGTATGCCGACCAGTTCGAGCAGGCCAGACAGCGGCAGCCCCGTTGGGATTTCTCCACCGGAGGCACAAGGACAACCTTCGATTTCGGCGACATCGGTGGGGGAGGGTTTGATTCCATACTAGATTCGATACTCGGAGGTGTGGGTGGTATGGGGGGCAGGCAGGTACGCCGCCCCCGGCGCGGTCAGGATCTTGAGTACCCGGTCGAGGTAACTCTGGAGGAGGCGTATCATGGGGCAACACGCCTGCTTGAGACGCAGGTAGAGGAGCCGTGTTCGAGCTGTCGGGGTGAGGGTTGTCCCTCATGCAATGGTTTGGGCCGGATAATACGGCCGAAGCGGCTCGAGGTCAAGATCCCGCCCGGTGTCAGGGATGGCTCCAGGGTGAGGATAGCGGGCAAGGGTGGCCCGGGATACAGTGGAGGCTCCGCGGGGGACCTCTACCTACTGACCTCTGTTAAGCCGAACAAGCGCTTTCAGAGGACAGGCGATGACCTTACCACGGAGGTTGATGTACCTCTGACGGATGCTGTTCTCGGCAGTGAAATCCATGTACCTACTATCGCGGGAAAGAAACTGGCTTTGAAAATCCCTCCCGAGACTCAAAATGGCAAGGTATTTCGCCTCGCAGGGCAGGGGATGCCGAAGCTTGGCGATAAAACGAGGGGCGACCTTCTGGTTAAGGTCAAGGTTGTCCTTCCCACCAAGTTATCTAAGCGGGAAAAGGAGCTTTTCGAGGAACTGAAGTCGCTTCATTCTTGAAAAGCAGTTAATTGTGTAAATATTGGGGGTGAAAAATGATGGAATTCGAAGATACTGAACCCTGTTATGTAATAAGCGTTGCCGCCCGGATGCTCGGTGTGCATGCTCAAACCCTGAGATATTACGAGCGGGTGGGTATAATCTCGCCATCCCGGTCTAAGGGTAACCGCAGGCTCTACTCGACGGATGATATAGAGAGGCTGCGTCGGATAAAGACCCTCATCGACGACCTCGGCGTCAACCTGGCCGGGGTGGAGGTGATAATGAGGATGGCCCAGCGCATGTCCGAGATGGACAGGGAGATACAGGCACTGGAGAAGAAGATTAAACGCATCACTGATGCGGAGCTTTCGCAGAGGTAGGCTATAGCTGATAAACGAATGGTTGTGGTAAAGGAGTTAAGCCATGATGCAGCCACCTAAATTCACAGAACAGGCACAGGAGGTACTCGCTGCTTCCCAAGAGATAGTTCGGCGCTACCGGCATAGCCAGTGGGATGTGGAGCATATCCTGCTTGCGCTACTGGAGCAGGAGGGCGGCGTTACCGCCGAGATACTGGAAGAGCTCGGTGTTGACATCGAGCCGGTGCGGGGGAAGGTGGAGCAGGCGCTTACGCGCACCCCGACTGTTGCCTATGAAGGGAAGCAGATTTACCCCACACCGCGTATAGAGGGTGTATTTCGCGCTGCCGCGAGCGAGGCAGAGAGATTCAATGACGAGTTCATAGGCAGTGAACACTTGTTCATCGCCATTGCCGGCGAGTGGGGTGGAGAGTCAGCCAAAATTCTAAAGGAGTTAGGTATAGACGAGGAGAAGATCTATGGCGCTCTCCAGAAAATACGTGGCGGGCAGCGGATTACCGACCCCAGGGCGGAGAGCAAGTACCGCGCCCTGGAGAAGTACAGCCGCGACCTTACCGAGCTTGCCAAGCAGGGGAAGCTGGACCCGGTGATAGGGCGTGAGGAGGAGATAAAAAGGGTGATTCAGGTGCTGACACGGCGCACCAAGAACAATCCTGTCATCATCGGTGAGGTCGGCGTAGGCAAGACGGCTATTGCCGAGGGTCTGGCGCAGAAGATCGTGGCTGGCGATGTGCCCGACTCCCTGAAAGGACGCAGGGTCATTGCTCTCGATATGGGCTCGCTGGTTGCCGGCAGCAAGTTCCGGGGAGAGTTCGAGGAGCGGCTCAAGGCGGTTATGGAAGAGGTTCGCCGTGCCCAGGGCGAGATAGTGCTCTTCATCGATGAGCTTCATACCGTCGTCGGTGCCGGTGCTGCCGAGGGAGCTATAGATGCCTCCAACATGCTCAAACCAGCGCTGGCGCGGGGCGAGCTCCAGTGCGTGGGTGCGACCACGCTCGATGAGTACCGCGAGCACGTGGAGAAAGACCGCGCCCTTGAGAGAAGGTTTCAGCCGGTGTTTATCGACGAGCCCAGCGTGGAGGATACTATCGAGATGCTGAGGGGGCTGAGGCCGCGATATGAGGCTCATCACAAGATACAGATAGAGGATGCGGCGCTGGTAGCCGCAGCTAGGCTCAGCCAGCGTTACATCTCCGACCGCTTTCTGCCTGACAAGGCTATTGACCTCATAGATGAGGCTGCATCCAAGCTGAGAATCGATGCTGAGAGCGCTCCTCCTGAAGTCAAGACTATGGAGAAGAAGCTTAAGCAACTGGTAGACGAAGAAGAGGCAGTGTCCCAGCGCGGTGACTTTGAACAGGCAGCTAAGCTCAAGACCGAACGTATTGGCCTGGAAGAGAAATACAACAAAGCCAAGAACAAGTGGCTTAAGGATAAGAAGATCGATAATGTTGTTCATGAGGAGACCATCGCTGAACTCGTCTCCAAGTGGACCGGCATCCCCGTAAGCCGCATGATGGAGGGCGAGACGGAGAAACTCGTGCACATGGAGGAGGCGCTGCACCAGCGGGTCATCGGGCAGGACGAGGCGATAAGCGCAGTTTCGGATGCCATAAGAAGGGCACGGGCGGGGCTGAAGGATCCCAAGAGGCCTATCGGCAGCTTCATCTTCCTCGGCCCTACCGGCGTTGGTAAGACGGAGCTTGCCCGGGCTCTGGCAGAATTCCTCTTCGATGAGGAGGAAGCGATGGTGCGGCTCGATATGTCGGAGTACATGGAGAAGCACACTGTGTCCCGCCTCATCGGTGCTCCTCCGGGATACATCGGCTATGAAGAGGGGGGGCAGCTCACCGAGGCGGTGCGCCGTCGCCCCTATAAGGTCATACTGTTCGACGAGGTGGAGAAGGCTCACCCCGATGTGTTCAATATACTGCTCCAGATTATGGAGGACGGACGGCTGACCGATGGTCATGGCAGGACCGTTGATTTCAAGAACACCGTAGTCATCATGACCTCGAACCTGGGAAGCCAGGAATTTCAGCGCGGCTCCCTGGGCTTTCACCATGAGAAGCAGTCCAAGAGCGAGCAGAAGCGGCTGCGGAGTTCAGTCGAAAGTGCTCTGAAGCAAACGTTTCGTCCCGAGTTCCTGAACCGTGTCGACGAAACCATCATCTTCGAGCCGCTCACGGAGGAACAGATAAGGCAAATTGTCGACCTCATGATGAAAGAGGTACAGGGAAGAATCGACGACCGGAAGATAACTGTGGTTCTAACCGAGGAAGCCAAGTCCTGGCTGGCCAGGGAGGGCTTCGATCCCAGCTTCGGTGCCCGTCCCTTGAGGCGTACTATCCAGCGTGAGGTGGAGAACCCGCTTTCAAGGAAGATACTTCTCGGTGAGTTCAAAGAAGGCGACACGGTTAATGTCGACCTCAGCCCCGAGGGGCTGGTGTTCAGCAGGGAAGCCGGGTAATAATCTTTGATGGTGATGTAGGGGCGTTCAATTGAACGCCCCTACCTGTATGAACCGTAGGCACAGAGTGAAGCAGCTTGACAGTGTGAGCGTGAGTTGGTAGAATCTCAAAGTACGCTATCTTTGGAGGACGGCGATTTACGCTATAGTTGAAACCGGGGGCAAGCAGTACAAAGTCTCCCCCGGTCAAACAATCGACGTTGAGAAGCTTCCTGCCGGTGGCAAAACCGTCGAGCTGGATAAGGTGCACCTCGTCTCTGACGGTAAAAAGGTCACCCTGGGCAGGCCGACGATAGATGGGGCTAAGGTTATCGCTGACGTGGTCGAGGAGGGCAGGGGTGACAAAGTACTTGTTTTTAAGTACAAGTCGAAGGTTAGGTACCGCAGGAAGAAAGGACATCGCCAGCCCTATACCAGGCTGGCTATTAAAGAGATAGTCACCGCAAAGAGAAGGAGAAAGAAGGCAGATGGCGCATAAGAAGGGTGGTGGCAGCACGCGCCTGGGGCGCGATAGCAAGCCCAAGCGGCTAGGAGTCAAGCGCTACGACGGTCAGTTCGTACGCGCTGGCACGATACTGGTGAGGCAGCGAGGCACGCGCATTCGCCAGGGGAACAATGTGGGCTTGGGACGAGATCACACGCTGTTCGCTCTTAGGGACGGCATCGTGAAATATGAACCGGCTTCAAAGGAGAGGCGAATGGTGAGCGTGTACGCTGATGAGGGGGAGAAGGCACAGTGAAGAAGGATATTCATCCTGAGTATGTGAATGCCACGGTAACCTGCGCCTGTGGCAATACCTTTGAGACTAAAGCCACCAGGCCTACACTGAAGGTAGAGATATGCAGCAAGTGCCATCCCTTTTTCAGCGGGGGTCAGCGCAGGATTGTGGATACGGCAGGACAGGTTGAACGCTTTAAGCGCAGATATAAGATAAAGGACTAGTGGCAACAAGTGCTGGTGAGTGACAGGGGCGAGCAAGTCTCGCCCTTTTCATTTAGTTGAGATAGTGGATAAGAAATTCTACTACGGCGGGCAGGCGGTCATTGAAGGGGTAATGATGCGCGGCCGTGGTAGCGTGTCGATAGCCGTCCGCCGCCCCGATGGTGAAATCGTTGTCCGCCATGAGCCGCTGAGCGGTTTTTTTACCGGGCGGCTTCGGCAGATTCCATTAGTGCGGGGCCCTATTGTCCTGATAGAGACCTTTGTCCTCGGCGTGCGCGCCCTGCTTTACTCGGCCTCAGTGGCATTTGAAGAGGAGCAGGAGGTTACCCCGACGATGCTATGGGGTATGGCTGCTGTGGGCATTATCTTTGCGCTGGGGCTGTTCCTGGCGCTGCCGCTGTTGATCGTCCACTATCTCGATCCCTATATGTCCGATGTCGTTAGCAATGTTGCCGACGGATTTATTCGCCTGGTAATATTTCTTATTTACCTCAGGGTGGTAACCTTGATCCCTGACATTCGCCGGGTATGGGCCTATCATGGCGCGGAGCATAAGACCATAAATGCCTACGAAGCCGGGGAACCTCTTGAGGTGGATAGGATTCGAAATTACAGCACTGCCCATACCCGCTGCGGGACGGGCTTTATACTCATTGTGCTGGTAATTGCTATCATAGCCCATGCCTTTCTGGGGCGACCTGACTGGTGGCTGCGCTTTCTGGAGCGGCTCGCTATTCTGCCTGTTATAGGTGCGCTTAGCTACGAGATGATACGGTTCAGCGCTGCTAATATCAAGAACAGTCTGGTGCGACTTACGATTAAACCCGGTCTCCTCCTCCAGTCGATGACCACGCGCGAGCCGGACGACAGTCAGTTGGAGGTCGCTATCTCAGCCCTGAGGAGAGTCCTCGATGCTGATCTCAAATCCGCTGTCGAGCTTGCGGAAGAAGCAGCTCCTGTTACCGGTATGGCAGACGGGTCCGGTGGCGTCCACCAGTAGCAGGACCGTATCCTCATCGCAATCGATGAGCACCTTCTTCACATTCAGGTAGTTGCCCGACGTTGCCCCTTTATGCCACAGTTCTTGACGGCTCCGGCTGTAGAACCATGCCTGTCCTGTTGAGAGGGTCTTCTCCAGAGCTTCTTTGTTCATATAAGCGAGCATAAGCACCTCGCCCGTATCTGCGTCCTGAGCTATGGCAGGTAGCAAACCATTTTCGTCGAATTTCATGTTTGTATATCCCTTTTCAAGTTTATTGCGGAATAATCTTCAGTGCCTCTATCAGGTTTACGTCTCCGGTGTAGATGGCGCGTCCCACGATGGCGCCTTCCGCCCCCAGTTCAGCGAGCTTGGTCAGGTGCTCGACCAAGCTTATCCCTCCGGCGGCGATCACCGGCACACTTACTTGTGATATCAGCTCGGAAACTGCTTCGAAATTGGGGCTGGTGAGGGTGCCGTCGCGGCTGATGTCGGTATAGATGAAGCGCCTCGCCCCGATGCCAACCATCCTGTCTGCCAGTTCACTGGCTGTGACCGCTGACTGCTCAAGCCAGCCCCGGGTAGAAATTATACCGTCGCGGGCATCGATGCCGATAATGACCTGCTCATTGAACCGGCGGCATGCCTCCTGCATCAGGTCGGGATTCTCTACTGCCATCGTACTTAGGATCACACGCCCGACGCCGAGTTCGAGGAGTTGCGCTATAGTATCCAGTCGTCGCACGCCTCCGCCGACCTGAGTGGGAATCTCGACCGCTGCTGTTATCTTCTCGATGGCATTGATATTGCAGGGCTCGCCTTTGGCGGCTCCATCGAGGTCGACCAGGTGCAGTCTTCTAGCTCCCTCCGACTGCCAGCGCAGGGCAACTGATATGGGGTCATCGGAGAATACGGTCTCCTTCCCGTAGTCGCCCTGGTAGAGACGGACGCATTTCCCGTTTCTGAGGTCGATAGCAGGGATTATCTCCATATCTTCAGGCAAGTCTCCGTTTAAACCAAGTTAGGATTACGGTTCATTCTAACATAAGTCTGAACCAGCAACTAGCTCTCTAGATTCCAATAAAAAGTACAGGGTATAAGCAAGGGATTGTGGTTGGAGATAGCTGGTCTAGCTTCTCAAGGTTGCGCCGAACTCACGCTCCAGGTGCTCCAGTATCTTCTGCTGCGTTCGGTCGACCTCTTCGTCGGTGAGGGTACGCTGCGGTGAACGGTAGCGGACGGAGAAAGCCAGGGACTTCTTGCCCTCGGGTACCTGCTTACCGCTGTACACGTCAAAAAGGGTAACTTCGCTTACCAGCGGAAAGCTTCGTATGATAGCTTGAATTTGATTTGCAGCAATATCGGCATCCACCACCAGCGCCAGGTCGCGGTCTATTGCAGGGAGGCGGGGCAGGGGTTGATATCTGGGTACTGCGCCGGCGAAGGGCAGCAGCTTCTCCAGGTCGATCTCGAAAAGAACTACCGGTTCTGTCGAGATGTCGAACAGCGCAGCGGTTTTAGGGTGCACCTCTCCCAGGACTCCCAGTTGTTGCCCGTCGACAATTACCGCTGCCGTTCTCCCGGGGATAAGGCCTTGGGCCTCGGCTGGCTGAAAGCTGGCCTCGACATGCAATCTGTTGAAAACCGTTTCTACAATGCCTTTGGCGTCGAAGAAATCGAGCGTTTCCTCCCCGGATAGCCAGGAGCGGTCAAGACGCGTGCCTCCAAGGATACCCGCCAGCGCCTCTCGTTCTTCGGGGAGGTCGTTTTGCTTGGGGAGGTATATCTTGCCTACCTCAAACAGCTTGATGCCGTCCTCTTCATGCCTCTCGTTTGCTGAGAAGGTAGCGAGCAGGCCTCCCCGCAGAGAGGTACGCAGGTATTCCTGCTCCAGGGTCATAGGGTTGGCTGTTCGAAGCGCAGAACCCAGCTTCTGTTGAGGGTCTATCTTTTCCAGTGTGGCTCTACTGACCAGGGAGTAGGTGATTACTTCCTGCATGCCGCTTCCGACGAGGAGGTCGCGGATAGTCTCTTTCAGGGATAGCAAAGGCGCTGGTGCCCGTTCGGGGATTCCGCTGCTGAGCATGGTGGTTGGTATCTCGTCATAGCCTATGATGCGTGCTATTTCTTCGATAAGGTCATCGGCAAGTCGAATATCGGTACGCCAGTAGGGGACTGTTACCAGCAGTTCGCTGGAAACCCCCGAGGGCTCACTGCTGAACCCCAGCGATGTTAGCACTTGCCTTACGCGCTCCGTTTCCACTGCTACTCCAAGAATACGATCTACCCGCTCTTGGGTTAGCAGGATAGGCTTCCTCTCGCTTTTACCCGGGTAGACGTCGATTATCCCCCTGGCTGCCTTGCCGCCGCCCAGCTCTACGAGCAGTTGGGTGGCGCGGCGCAGCGCAATCGGCGCAAGCTCCGGGCTGATGCTTCTTTCGAAGCGGGCGGAGGCCTCGCTGCGCAGGCCTAATCTCATGGAGGTTCTTCTGATGCTGCCTGCGTTGAAGTTCGCCGACTCGAGCAGGATGGATGTTGTAGAATCGATTACCTCGCTGTCAGCTCCTCCCATGACACCGGCGAGGGCGATGGGTTCCGTTGCGTCGGCGATAATAAGCATATCGCTGTTTAACTCCCTCTTCATCCCATCGAGTGTGTAGAGCGATTCGTCATCCCTCGCCCGCCGTACGATTATCGTCCTCTCCTTGATCTGCTCGTAGTCGAAGGCGTGGAGGGGCTGCCCGTACTCCATCATCACATAGTTGGTGATGTCTACGATGTTGCTGATAGGGCGCATGCCGGAGGCGATAATCCGCTGTTGCATCCATTGTGGTGAGGGCCCCACTGTCACTCCGGTTACCAGGCTGGCACAGTATCTGGAGCACAGGTCGGGGTCGTCGATCTCAACCGAGGCAGCGTCTTGGATAGGCGCCCCTTGCTCTTCATAGGTAATCTCGGGTATATGCGCTTCATGCCCTGTAAGGGCTGCAACCTCTCGGGCGATACCGATAACCGAGAGGCAGTCGGGACGGTTGGGTGTTGTTGTGATGTCGATGATGGTATCTCCCAGGTATTGGGAGAGGGGCATGCCCACTGGTGCTTCCTCGGGCAGGACCATTATCCCCTCGTGTCGTTCGGAGATGCCGAGTTCCTTTTCCGAGCAAGCCATTCCCTCCGACCGTATGCCCCTAATAGTGGCGGGTTTGAGCTTTATTAGTTTGCCTGTGTGGCCATCTATGAGCTGCGTTCCGACGCGGGCGAAGGGCACTTTCTGGCCCGCCTCGAGGTTAGGAGCGCCGGTGACCACAGTTATAGTTTCTTTACCGATGTCAATTGTCGCTAGCAAAAGGCGGTCGGCGTCGGGATGCTTTTCCAGCGCTTTCACCTGGCCTACGGAGACACCCTCCCAGGTAGCGCCAACGACATCTATCTCGCCGACCTCGTTTCCTGACATGGTCAGCTTTGCGGCCAGCTCCTCAGCGGGCACAGATAGCTTAACATAATCCTTTAGCCATTTGAGGGAGACTCTCATAGCTAAAACTGCCGCAAAAATCTCAGGTCATTTGAGTAGAAGAGACGGATATCTTCGATGCCGTACTTGAGCATGGACATACGCTCTACTCCCAGTCCGAAGGCGAAGCCGGTATAGACCTCGGGGTCGTAGTTCACCCTGCGCAGGACATCGGGATGCACCATTCCCGCGCCCAGTATCTCGATCCAGCCGCTTCCTGAGCAAAGCGAGCAGCCGGCGCCGTTACACGCGAAGCAGTCGATTGCCATCTCGACTCCCGGTTCAACGAAGGGGAAGTAGTCGCATCTGAACCTCACCTTCCGCTCCTCTCCGAAAAGCTGCTTGGCGAACTCGAACAGGGTTCCCTTCAGGTCGGCGAGGGTGATATTCCTGTCAACTGCGAATCCTTCTATCTGGTAGAATATGGCTTCGTGGGTGGCATCGGTTGCCTCGTATCTATAGACTTTGCCCGGCACTATCACCCGCACAGGTGGAAGCCGGGACTCCATAACTCGAATCTGCATGGGAGAGGTGTGGGTGCGGAGGAGCATTGGCCGCTGCCCATCTTCGGTCTCGAAATCTATCCACAGCGTGTCCCACATATCGCGGGCGGGATGGTCAGGGGGTATGTTAAGCGCATCAAAGTTATAGTATTCCCATTCCACATCGGGCCCCTCGACTACCTCGAAGCCCATGGACAGGAAAATATCGCAGATATGACGAAGCATCTGGGTAGCGGGGTGCAACCGACCGAGGGCAGGGGGGCGGCCGGGCAGGGTAACATCGAGGCGTCCCCTCTCGATAGACCGGGCCACCTCAGACTCCCTGACCGATTCTTCTTTAAGTGCCAGGCTCTTTTCCAGGAAGGCTCTGAGTTCATTGGCGGCTGCCCCTACTGACCGTTTCTCCTCCAGGGGCAACGTCGCTAATCCACGCAGAACCTGTGTCAGGGCGCTCTTGCGGCCCAGATAGCGGACACGCCAGGAATCGAGGTCGCTCGGTGCATCGATGCTGTCGAGCTCGCTGATCGCCTTTGATCGGAGCTCGTCAAGCTTATCTTTCATCTACTTGCTGGATATTCTCCTTGGCTACTGCCACCAACTGGGCGAAAGCGGTGGGGTCCGTTACTGCTAACTCGGCGAGCATCTTGCGATCGAGGGCTATTCCAGCTCTACTTAAACCCTCGATAAACCTGCTGTAGGAAAGACCTTCGAGTCTTGTCGCGGCATTAATTCGAGTAATCCACAGCCGGCGCATATCGCCCTTGCGTTCTCTTCGATGGCGATACGCATATGACAGCGACTTCAGCATCGATTCATGGGCTCGCCGGTAGAGAGAGTGCTTGGTGGCCCGGTGCCCCTTGGTTAGCTTCAGTACTTTCTTATGACGGTGGCGGGTTGTTGTTCCGCCTGTTACTCGAGGCAAGGTAATCCTCCTGTGGCAATATATGATTTCAAGGCTGGAAATCCTTTCCCACAATTCTATCTGTGGGCGGGCCTTTCTAAGCCCGATTAGCTCTTTAGACCCCCGGCAGCAACCTTCTTATTCGCTTCCTTGCCGTAGGGTGGAGGGGAATCGTTTCATCATACAGCCGTCGCACCCGTTTTGGCTTCTTACGGCGCAGGTGGCTTTTGCCGATTTTTACGCGCATAATCTTACCACTTCCGGTAATATGGAAACGGTCCTTAGCTCCCTTATGAGTTTTCATTTTGGGCATCTGCAACCTCTTCAGCCACTTCGTTTTGTTCTTTCTTGGGTTTCCTAATTGTCTGGGGGGAAAGTATCATGCTCATGGAGCGTCCCTCTATAGAAGCCGGCCGTTCCACACTTGCCCTTTCCTTCAGGGCGTTGGCTACTTTGTCTAGCAATTCCTTTCCCAATTGAGGGTGTGAAATCTCACGTCCGCGGAAGAGCACCAGAACCTTGACCTTGTTACCCTTATCGAGCAGCTTCTTTACCAGGGCTGTCTTGAACCACAGGTCATGCTCACCGGTCTTCGGCCGAAGACGCACCTGTCTTATGGAGATCGTGGTCTGCTTCTTGTGTGCCTGCCGCTCCTTCTTCTGCTGCTCGTACTTGAATTTGCCGTAATCGAGCAGGCGGCAGACCGGTGGGTCGGCGGTGGGAGCTACTTCGACCAGGTCAACCTCTTTGTCCTGGGCGAGATTAAGGGCGTCCTTCAGTGATAGAATACCATGCTGCTCACCGTTCTCCCCAATCACCCGGACCTCTTTAGCCCTGATCATGCTATTGATTCGGTACTGCTTGCTTACACGCTCCCGCGCCGTAAAGTGTTTAACTATACTTTCCCTCCCAAGAATGAGCTAGCATACTTTTATAACACAACTGTTCAAAGAAATCAAACGTTTTTCTTTGATTCCACGATTACCTTAACGAGGGACTTGAACTGGGATAGGGATTGGGATTTTAAGTTCTCGCCATTACGGAGGCGAACCGAGACCGTCGAGCTTGCCTCCTCTTCATTGCCTACAATCAACATGTAGGGCACCTTCCGAAGCTGTGCATCGCGTATCTTCAAGTTCATCCTCTCGCTGCGCTCATCTGTTTCAACCCTTATCCCCTCGCTCTCAAGCTCAAGGGCTACCTTGTGCGCATAGTCCAGATGCTGGTCGGCTATGGGTATTACCTCTACCTGGATAGGTGCAAGCCACGGCGGAAATGCGCCGCCATAGTGCTCTATGAGGCAGCCCAGGAAGCGTTCCATACTTCCCAGAACGGTGCGGTGTATCATCACTACCCGGTGCTCAAGTCCATCATCGCCGATGTAGTTGACGTCGAACCGCTCGGGCAGGTTGAAATCTACCTGCGTGGTAGGTCCTTGCCAGGTTCGCCCAAGTGAGTCTCTGAGCGAGATATCTATCTTAGGGCCGTAGAATACACCTTCTCCAGGGTCTATTTCATAGTCTATGTGGAGGCGCTCGAGCGCTCTCTTTAACGTATCTGTTGCTTGGTCCCAGACCTCGATAGTGCCCGCGTATTTCTCAGGACGTGTGGAGAGCATGACATCGTATTCATCGAAGCCGAAGATGCGGAGCATGAAGCAGGCGAATTCTACCACACCGACTACTTCGTCCTCCAGTTGGTCGGGGCGGCAGAATATGTGGGCATCGTCTTGGGTGAAGCCTCGTACGCGGGTTAGCCCGTGGAGGACACCGGACCTTTCCCAGCGGTAAACGGTACCCAGTTCTGCCCAGCGAAGTGGTAACTGTCTATAGCTGCGGAGTTGTGTCTTATATATGAGGATATGGCCGGGGCAATTCATCGGCTTTATCAGATAGTTCTGCCCCTCGATGTCGATGGGTGGATACATACTATCTTTGTAGAATTCCAGATGACCGCTGCTCTGCCAAAGGCCGATTTTCGCGATATGAGGTGTGTGTATGATATCGTAGCCCCGCTTGAAGTGCTCGCTTTTCCAGAAGTCCTCGATGATGTTGCGTATGAGGGCACCCTTTGGGTGCCAGTAGACCAGCCCTGCTCCTGCCTCCTCGTGGATGCTGAACAGGTCAAGCGACTTACCCAGCTTCCTGTGGTCGCGCTTTGCAGCTTCATCCAGCTTCTCGAGATGGCTCTCCAACTCTTCCGCGGTGTCGAAGGCGGTGCCATATATCCGCTGCAGCATAGGGCGTTGCTCATCGCCTCTCCAGTAAGCTCCGGCAATGCTCAGCAGCTTGAAGGCCTTGATCTCACCCGTCGAGGTCACGTGAGGGCCACGGCAGAGGTCTACGAAGGAGCCGTGCCGGTAAACCGTAACTGTATCATCGGGCAACTCATCGATAAGCTCGAGCTTATAGGGCTGGGCGCTGAACATCTCGCGGGCTGCATCCTTGCTGACTTCCTCTCTGAAGAAAGGATGATTAGAGGCTATGCTCTCGTGCATCTTGGTCTCGATGGTAGCCAGGTCTTCTGGCGTCAGTGCACGTGGCAGGTCGAAGTCATAGTAGAAGCCGTCGGCTGTGGCGGGTCCTATGCCGAATTTGGCTTCGGGAAAGAGCGATAATACCGCTTCGGCCATGATATGAGCTGCCGAGTGGCGTGTGCCCTCACGTTGCTCTGCTTTCTGAGCGTCCTCAATTTTCCTGCCAGGCACCACACAACCTTTCAATGGATTCGAAAGCAGAACCTCCCGCCCGTATGGAACGAGAGGTTCACTTTAAAAATATTACATTATTTTGTCTCTCTGCACAAGAGAATTGAAATCCCTTATCTGGTGGTAACTGGGTGGGACACTATGAACGAAGTAGAATGAATGGTGGGCGATACTGGATTTGAACCAGTGACCTCTGCGATGTCAACGCAGCGCTCTAACCCCTGAGCTAACCGCCCTTCTTGTCAATGATTACCTGTGACCTACCCCGATTATATCGGGGCTTTCAAACTGCTAAGCTAACTAGCCTTCGCTATTAATTGTTCTATGAACTGCCGGCTTTTCTGGGACTTGATATAATACTCTCGCTTTCTTGCTTCAGCAGCATTTTGGTAAGCTTCGCTGTAAACAAGGTCAAAAGGTATTAAATGTTTAGTTGACTTGACCTTTCCGGTATTATGTTGCGAGAGCCTTTTCACTACATCTTTAGTGAAGCCGGTGTAGAAGCCACCTTTTCTCTGACTCTTTAGAATATATACATAATACATGGGGTCTCGCTCAGTGACCTCCCCGATTCATCGGGGCGCTCTAACCCCTGAGCTAACCGCCCTTGCTGGCAGTGTAAAAATATAGCCCAAAGGCTCAGCTTTGTCAACCTTGACACTGAGGCTGCCCATAAGGTAAAATATACTTCCTGCGAGGGGTGGGTTATGCTTGAGATGGTTATTGAGAGTATACGTGTGAGCACTCTCAATTACCAGAGGGTGGTTATCCTCAAAGAGAAGGAAGCGGAACGCTACCTGCCAATCTGGATAGGCCCCGCTGAGGCTGATGCTATAGCCGTTAAACTCCAGGATTATCAGGTGCCCCGTCCCTTAACGCATGACCTGTTGGGCTCTGTTATCAGCACCCTCGGAGCCACTGTGGAATCGATTGTCGTTTGTGACCTGCAAAACGATACCTTCTTCGCAAAGATCATCCTTGCTGTTGACGGCAAGCAGATGGAAGTGGATTCACGTCCCAGCGATGCTATAGCGCTGGCAGTGAGGACGCAATCGCCCATCTACGCGGAGGAAGCCGTGCTCGAGAAGGCGGGGATTGTTATCGATCCGGAGACTGGAAAGCCGACACCAGTACGTGATATCCCTCCTGAGGAACTGGAGCAGATGTCTGCATTCCGCGATTTTATCGAGAGTCTTGACCTTTCGGACTTTGACAAGGGAAAATCGGACTCTTAGGGAGGTGCTGCGAGATGCGTGAGTCATTCCTGAAGCGGCTTTTTTCTAAAGTAGAGTGCGGGATTTGTGGTCAGCGCTATGATATGTCGAATATCAAGGTGATCGACCAGGAGGACGGGCTTTGGGTTCTCAGTGTCTACTGCAACTCCTGTCGAACTCAGGGGTTGATAGCCGCAGTTGTTCAGGATGGCACTATTGCCGAAGTTATTACCGATTTTACCGAGGATGAGTACGATAGATTTACTGATGGCGAGGTGGTGGGGATAGATGACGTTCTGGATGTACATAATCTCTTGAAGGATTTCGAGGGAGATATCGCGAGTCTGTTTTCTAAAAACTAGAGATGTTTTCAGGCTGTTTGACATGGTTGCTGTCGAAAAGCCCAGGCCCGTAAGGCTTGGGCTTTTTAATAGAATAGCCCGGCACGGGCTTGGCTTCGGGAATAACAAATGATTGTTATCGGTCTGACAGGTGGAATTGCCAGTGGTAAGAGCACTGTGTCCCGTATGCTCTCGAGGTTGGGAGCCACACTTATCGACGCTGATAGGGTAGGGCATGAAGCCCTTCGTAGCGGCAGCGAAGCCCGGGGGGAAGTAATAGCCGCCTTCAGCAACGGTATCCTTGACCAAACCAACGAGGTTGACCGGGGCAAGCTTGCCGAAATTGTGTTTAATAATCCGCAGGCTCTGGAGCAACTCAACAAGATTATGCACCCAAGAATGCGTCGCGTAGTAGAGCAAAGAATTAAGGCATTGCGCCGCCGTAAAGTCAAGGTAGTGATTTTGGAGGCTGCGTTGCTTATCGAGGCCAACTGGACTGACCTTGTGGACCAGGTTTGGGTTGTAGCCGCCTCGGAGGCTACCGTGATTAATCGGCTGCGGGAACAGAAAGGGTTCACCGAGGATCAGGCAAGAGCACGTTTAAACGCTCAAATGTCCATAGCTGAGCGAGTGAAACACGCTCACGTAGTTATTGAAAATGATGCCGACATCGATACGCTCGAGGAAAAAGTCCTTGGGCTCTGGCAGGCGCTTGGGTCGTTAACAACCGACTAGCCCTGTGTGCATATTGAAATCGAATTATGAATAAAGAAGAATCTTGGAAGCGAAGAATCGCGGAAATACTGTCTCAAAGACGGAGGAGGGTAATCACCAGAAAAGGGCTGGCGCCATCAGCGGTGCTGGTTCCCATCTATAAAAGGGGCGGAGAGTATTACATCGTGCTTACTAAGAGGACGCAGGATGTAGAGCATCATAAAGGGCAGATGGCGTTTCCCGGCGGGGCTTATGACGATGAGGACGGTAACTTGGAGACTACTGCACTCCGGGAGGCTTACGAGGAGGTCGGGATTCGACCCGGTGATGTGGAAATACTCGGTAAGCTGGATGACCAGGCAACGGCAACAAGCCGTTTTGCTATCACGCCTTTCGTCGGTGTCATTCCATATCCATATGAGTTCAAGGTAAATCGTGAAGAGGTGGAGGCATTGGTAGAGGCATCTGTAACGGCACTTATGGACCCGTCCTGCTTCAGTACGCAAACTCCGGATTCCGAGGGCAGGCTTCACCCTTGGGTCCATTATCAGTTCGGAGAGCATAGAATAACAGGTATCACTGCCATAATACTGGACCAGTTCCTGAATTTGGTCTTCGGCTCAGGTGGGCTGAAGTGAGCCAGGCTATTTCCAGTCGATTAGAAGCTGTCTGAGTATAAAGAGGGCGGCGAATACAGCGCGGCGCTTGACCTCCTGGCGTCGTGGTGGAAAGCGAGTCGAGAGCGAGCTTACTTTTCCATCGGCATCGATTGCGATGTGAACGGTACCGGCTGTTTTCCACTCGAGTTCGGCAGGGCCTGCGACGCCGGTGATGCCGATGCCGATATCAGCCTTTAATTTGAGGCGCGCTGCCTGAGCCATCGCTGCTGCTACTTCTGAGGCCACAGTGCCCTTTTCGGCGAGGAGTGCATCGTCAACTCCAAAAGTAGCCTTCATCTCTGCAGAATAGGCGACCAGGCCCCCTTTGAAATAATCGGAACTGCCGGGGACATCGGTAATAGTGCTGGCAAGAAGACCACCGGTGCATGACTCCATAGTTGCCAGGCTAAGCATCTTTTGTCTAAGCATTGAGCCGATAATGCTTTCAAGGGTATCTTCGTCGAATCCCCAGATATATTGTCCCAAAATGTCGCTTAGCTGCTCTTCTGCTTGTGCAATCAGTTCTCTCGCCTTTGCTTGCTCGCGGTGCTTGGCAGTAAGGCGGAGGTGTATACCGTCGAGCTTAGCGTAGACCGCCAGAGTGGGGTTTGTCGAGTGTAAAAGCGGGGTCACCATTTCGTCTACCCTGGCCTCGGTGAGCCCCAGTGTCTTGACGGTACGCGAAACAATAATATCACCACTCAGTCTTTTCTTTAGTTCGGGTTTTATCTCCCTTTCCCACATCTGCTGCATTTCACTAGGGGGGCCGGGCATAGTCAGGATTATCCTATTCTCGTGCTCCACCCACCACCCGGGAGCTGTCCCCCGCAGGTTGATGATAGCCCGTGCCGAGGGGATCAGGTTCGCTTGCCTGATATTACATTCAGGCATGTCAATATCCATCTTCTGGAACATGTCCCGTATCCACTGCTCGATCTCAGGGTCAACAGTCATTTCCTCGCCTAGCAGTTCGGCAATAGCTTCACGAGTCACGTCGTCCTCGGTGGGGCCTAGGCCTCCCGTGGTGATGACGATATCGGAGCGCTCGCAGGCCCGCCTTAAGGCATCTACCAGCCGGCTGCGGTTGTCACCCACCTGGGTTATCCAGTAGAGGTCGATGCCCAGCAGAGGTAGTTCGGAGGCAAGATACGCGGCATTGGTATCGGTTATCTGCCCCAGCAGTAGCTCGGTGCCGATGGAAATGATCTCAGCCTTCATGTGTCTCTGGATATGGTCTAGCGGTGCTATCCGTAAACAGGTATCCTCGCTTTTTTTGATTATACCACTCAAACACTTGGGGGGTAACTGTGGAGGCAGTATATATCACAAAGACTGTGGAATGTGTGACACCCAGATTCTCAGGATATACTGATTGTCTCTTTACAGTGGGAGACGGTTTTCTTTTAACGAGGCGCTGAGAAGAAGGGTAGAACCTGTAATTGAACGCTTAGCCTTGGAACGGCATAATTCTTCTGCCAGCTCAAAGTGCTTCAGGGCCTGATTTTTCCACGAGAACTTCATGGCGTATCTCACCGCTCTCTGAGATATTTCGTCCCTGAGTTCAGGGTTGAGGATAAGCTCCTTGATCCCTGTGATGAGCTGCCCCAGTTCTGACCGGGCGAGTCCACCCGCCATTTTTACCGTTTCGCCTACACCCTCCATATCACGGCAGGCAATCGTAGCGCCGGCACCGAGGGCATGGGCAATGATTCCGCTCTGAGTGCAGTCTCCCGGCCAGTAGAAATGGATATCAAAGGCTCTAAGCATAATAGGTAGCATCTCTTCTGGCAGATAATTCTCCAAGAAGAACTGTCCCGAGCCGTTATATTTGGCCCGCAATTTGGCAGCACACCCTCCATCAATGATATTATCGGGTTCCCTCAGGAAGCCTACATATACCGCTACCATCTTCTGCTGAGGCAGCATCTTCAGCAGTGTATTGCGTACCTGGTAGATGAGCTCGATACCTTTGTTCGCTGTGATAAACCCTGTTCCGCCTATGAGCGTTGTGGCAGGGTCGGTAAACACATTTTCCCGCTGTATCCTATCCTTGCTTGCCTGGTCTAGATTCGATTCGTACATCAGGTAGTCATAGATCTTAGCTTTAGCTTCCGCTCTGCTCATTCTGGCTATCGTCGGGTAGCAATGAGTGCCGTGCCTCATTACATGCACCTTGTCGCTGTACTCAGGGAATGCACGGGTTACTGCACTATAAACGCCATCGCTGAACACTGTAATTGCATCCGTGCTGGGCAGGAGCGAACGCAGGAAGGAATCTTCAAATTTACGCAGTCCATACGTGGTCTCGTTGCTTTGAAAATGGAGTGTGTGCGGGGATACCACTGTAACATCGTTTAGCTCTCTGAGCATGTTAGTGAATCGAACCCCGTTGCCCCAGATGCCGAATTCGTGTTGAAACCAGAGAACATGGGCTTCTTTTAGCTTCAGCCATTTTGAAATGGAGTCGGCGGTGTAGTCCTCTCGGCTGGGTATGCAGTAGCTTACGGGAGTGGTGAGTTCGATCAGGTCGTCGCTGAACGGTACAACGAAGTTGTCAAGATCGAACGTGATCACAGCCCATGTACCGGGCGTGCTCTCTCTGGTGAGGAAGTCTGAGTAGTCCGCGATTCCACAGATTATTGGTTTATATGTTGTGATAAAAGTAATATATGCCATCCAATCCTCCCTTGTGTCGGAGCCACCCACACCTCCCGCTTGCCTCTGCAGATGAATGGCACATAGGCCAGTAGGGGCAATTGTGGAAAACGCGCTTGGCCACCTGTATACTAGGTTATAAAAGACTGATTGTCAAGCAGTTTTTTACGAGGCTCCACTCGAATAATTCATAATAATCCGCGGGAAAATCATAGTCATCTAGAAATTCCATATAATCACTCTGTCATTACGCGTACGATTTAACTTCATCTTTTAACTGCCATATTCCTACGGGGCTTGACAGACAGGGTTTTCTGTGGAATAATTCTACTCAAGTTTTCAGGAAAGACATTACAAGAAGTATGGAGTGTGCTAATTATTTCGTGAATAATAACAACTGCTATATTATACTAGATAATTACTGCTACGTCTATATAACATGAAATATATAGCAGTTTTAAGTATGCATAATATGAGGGGCTTGTCAAGTGGTTGTCGGAATATTGTAGGAGAATTTTACAAAAATGCCTGAATGGAGCTTCATTACAAACCACGGTCTTATATTAGCCGCTATTGCCAAACGTCCGCGCAGTACAGCCAGGGAGATCGGCGATGCTGTCGGTATAACCGAGAGGGCAGCCCACAAAATAATAAACGATCTCGAAAGGGAAGGGTACATTACAAAGACCAAGGTGGGCAGGCAGAATCAGTACAGAATTCACTCGGATGTGCCTCTCAAGGATGAAGACACGGATGCTGCTGTTGGGGAGCTCCTGGTTATGCTGGGCTGGAAGCGAAGGGGTAGGGCTAAGCAGGCCGGCTGATGCTTGAGAGAGAAAGAACGTTGTAGGAAAAAACTGCTCCTCTATATTACTAATAGAATCCGTGGTTTCTGCTTAGCCTGATTTCCTCTGGTATAAGCTCTGAGACCTTTGCTGTGGCGACACAAATCGCTGTATCTGCTGCCCCGTAGTAAATGATGACCTCATCATCATCATCAAGCATCGCTTTGTCCACACCGGAAACGGCGCCACAGGTGAATACAACGTGAGGCACGAAGCAACCCTCTTCGCCGAGCTCACAGCTAGCCTCGGGTTCTAACACGTGATTGGGGGAGCGATAGATCACCCGTCCCGGGTTGTCCAGTGCTACCAGCAGTACGCCCAGCCTATAAACCCAGGAGTTGTCAACGCCGTGGTAGATAAGGAGCCAGCCATATTTTGTCTTTATAGGCTGTGAGCCGCCTCCGATCTTCAGGCCATCCCAGACCATACCTGCGCCTGGACCTATCAGTATACGGTGTTCTTCACGGGGCCAGGGGCATTCTATACGTTCAAATGAAGAAATCCAGATACTTGGCTCTATCCTGTGATAGAGCATATATCGTCCATTGAACAGCTGGGGAAACAGCGTTGCATCCTTGTCCTCGAACCCGGGAAAAGCGAGACCGCATCGTTCCCATTTATCCCAGCGGCGGGCGAGAAAATCTGCTAGCTCAATTGAGGCTAGGGCAATCTGGGCCACAACGCCGTCGTATGCAGTATAAGTCATGTAGATGCGTTCCCCTATCAATACCAGTCTGGGGTCCTCGCAGCCTTTTTTCTCCCATTTCTCCTTTGGCTCGTATATAGGGCTTTCCAGCCTCTCATCGATATGAAAGCCATCTGAGCTTATTGCCAGTCCGATTCGGGAGATTTGGTCATCTCCAAATGCGCGGTAAAAGATATATATTTTACTATCTAGCCTGATGACACCTGGATTGAACACATATTTGGATTCCCAGGGGTGATCTTCTATTGCTCTCAGAATCGGATTATCAGGGAACCTGCTCAGCTTGCCGGCCTCGGGCTCTGCGGGCAGTGGTAATTGCTCAGGGATAACCTCCTGCACAGTGTCCCACCCAGGGAGAATTACCGTAGCCAGATTTTCTGACTCTCTCCCCTCTCCCATCAGTTCCGTAATCTTCCTGTCAATATGCTCCTCGCTGCCACCTAGGGCTTTAACTAACTCCACGAGGAACTCCCTCGATGCCCAGTCCCTCTCTACATGCAGTGACAGAGGCGTGGGCATTCCTTTGCCACCTTTGAAGCTGTAACTTGCCCATGTCCAGGCAGAGCAGGGAATGAATGTCCCGTCTGGAAAAGACGAAGCAAGGTGATAACAATCCACAACGTTGTTTATATTTGAAACGAGGCGGGACATTGTGGGTTCGCCCCTTTCATGCCAGTCCTTATTCATGCCCCTAAGCCGCTCAATCAATATCCTCTGGATTTTATTTTCAAATATGTTGTGGGCTGATAAAGGCTCTTTTCCCCAGTGCCCTCTGAGCGAATTTACGACCCTCGTGCCAAACTCCTTTCTCTCCCGGGCAAACTGTTCCCATATTTTCCCTAAACTCTCAGCCTCGACGATATTCTTGGCCATCGTGATGAAGTAACGCAGCTTGGGGAATTTGCCGCCTGTTCCTTTAAGCAGATTGCCTATAATTACTCTTCCCGTAAGCTTGCTCAAGGTAGAGGTCTCTTTGAGAATGGTGAGCATGCGGAAGTCCTCAGAGTTTACGGCCAGTGGCTCTAAGTTCAATGGTGCAAAGTGTTCAGAACGGGCATTTCCTGCTATCCATTCCCATACACCCGATGTATATGCTGTTTCCTCCGATACGCTTGATAGAGCCAGGAGATCATTTGGATCGAATTTGTTCTCAAGCTCAGCGAGGTTAGCTGCGCTGAACCGTATGAATAGATTGGATGGGGGATTTCGCCGCAGAATCCAGGAAGCTACTTCAGGTTTCAGGGCGAATGTTTCAGAGTGGGGGAAATGGCGGAATATAGCCTGGGCGACGGCTTGGGTTCCGTCTATACTTGAGAGGTCGCCAGGTATCAAGAGTTTATCTAAATCATCCTCTACCTGTAACATCAAATCGGTGATGGACTTAACGATATCCTCGGGAGTTGCTGTTGAACGGAGATTGAGCCTCTCGTGAATGAACTTCTCAAATTCCTTGTGGTATCTTTGAAGTATATTTCTATAGATGTCATCTGTTCTAATGATATCACCTGAAGGGGAAACAAGCTCCTTGAGTACTATTAAGGGTACTCCGGGAATAAATTCGCGGTAGGTCACCTTGGGGAGAAGCGGTTTGCGTTCTGTCTCTATCTCTCGCCATCTCGCCAGGAAACCGGGCTTCTGCTTTATAGATTCCTGGCTCTGACGCTCGATCTCCCATTCTGCCATGAGAGCTGTCAAATGGTCTGCCTTATCAGGTATTGCGGCTGCCAACCGTTCCTCAAGTGTTTTAAGCTCCTGAATGAATCCGGCTTCTCTCCCATAGCATAGGGTAATGAAGGAATTGAGCAAGTTGGTTTTATTGAATTCCTGCTCCAGACAATAGGCGACTAGGAAGTCATAGACTATCTCTACCCAGAGATGCGAAGGAAACATAAATTTCTCTGGCTCGCTTCCTGACAGCTTCCTGAGCTCTCTTGACGCGTCTCGAGATAACACCTCTGCATATAAGCCTTGGAACTCGTTGTACCCCTGCTTGTATCGCTCTATCAGGGTATTAGTATCTGGCATCACAACCTCTGGCCAGTGGTTCCTGCTATCCTGAAATATGGCCAGAGGATGGATTAGGTCCCCTCTTTGCCGCCACCATTCTTTCCATGCTGCTATCTGTTCAAAGAGCACCTCAGTCTGCTGTCTCCATACCAGCTCCTTGTCTGGGTAAGCCTGATAGCTTTTCCACCCTAGACTGGTTTCACATATTTGAGCATTACTGGTGACGGCGGTTATGACGAGCCATGTACCGATGCCGTGATCGCCGATGCGGGCGGACCAGACGTCGGGGTCAGCCATATAGATCCCAACGAGCTTGCTCGAGACCCCGAACGCTTGATTGGGCAAGCTTCCAATTTTGAGATTGAATATAGAGGCAAGCAGGGGACGAACCAGATGAGTGAAATCTGGAACGTCGAGATGATGACCGTTAGACCTGGGTATAACGAGGTCAATCCCTTCTTTCTCTATCGGTGTCAATAGGTGCTTGAACCATTCCAGGGCTGTATCTTCGGTTTCGTTCCTGGATTTCCTGCTCTCGAGGTTGGCATCCAGAACAACCAAATCGGCTTTCAGACTATTTGCTATCTCCATCATCGCCCTGAGACGCCAAGCCTTGCCGCTCAGGCGTTTGTCCTTCATAGAAAAAGCAATTCTCTTCATATCCCGTTCTGGACGTGTTTCTTGAACGGCTTTTATTGCTTGCTTACTATCTGGATCGCCAGCGCAGACCAAAACGCTTTTTCTATCGGGGAAGAGCTTTGAGGCCGCTTTCGCTATTTGCCGGCACATGTTAGTGACTGTGCCGGCTTCATTTTGCAGAGTGATGCCGACTACTATGTCAGCATCTCCAATTTTTTTGGCCTCTTTGAGGGGTTTGCCTAGCGACTCTGCGTATAAGGCTTCAAGTTCCGCGATATCTTTGCTCGTCATTTTAATATAGGTTTATTCCTTGTTCTAGCGGGAAAGGTGATTAATAGTGTTGCCAAACCAATACAGATTATCATATTTTTCGTTGATAAGGTAGAGTACTTTACGGTAATAGATAGACTAGCCGTTACATGTTTTGGCCCATTGCAGTGCGTCACGCAGGTGGGCTCTGAGCACATCGTAGCTAAAATATTTCTTTCCAACAGCGACATTGTGGTCGGTAATGCTCCGAAATACCTCGGGGCTGGTGAGAATGGCAATTATCTCGCGGCCTGCTTGTTGCAGCACCTCATAGGGAAGTTTAACAAGACCTCTGCCATCTTTCTCCGGCAGCAGTTTGTCTCCAAGAGACACAATCTTAACGCCTGTGGGAGCTATATCCTCCTTAAAAACCGGATATTCAAAGACCGCAACTGGCAGTTCAGCGGCTAATGCCTCGAGAAGCTGGTTGCCGAATCCCTCCCAACCTGTGGGGTAGAGGACAAAGTCGGCTATTGTATAGAAATCGGGATATAGTGCATAGAGACCTTCATCTATGTTGCGATGCGGGCGTACATCGTCACCTACGTAGCTCCATTGAATCTTCAGCGTATCGAAAAGCTCGAAGAGGTTCTTTCGGTAGTCTAGAAAAGCCCGCTCCGGTCGGCCGGCGAGAACGAGAAATACTTTGCTCTTGTCTGAAAATACATCGCCATGGTAGAGCTTCTTTCCTATAATCTCTTGGCGCAGGCTGAGCATAGCAGCGGTCAGGTGTCCCGCCAGTTCAGTCTGCTTGTTGGGCACTATACGTGCACCTGAGAAAAGGACAACGTCATGTGAATCAATACCGTATTTAGCTCGCAGAATAGCCCGTATTCTGGCACGCTCTGAGGGCTCGGGACGTTGCTCAAAATCCATTGAGTCATGAATCACTTTGGCATCTACACCCTTGTCCCAAAGGGCTTTTTTATTACGCGTATTTATCGTCCAGTGCCTGATATTAGCCATGCTTGGGGGATAATATTCACTGAGTATAGATTTAGCCAGGTCACATGTCGGCGTGAATTTGTATGCCCCTTCACTGAGCATGTCATGGTGTATAGCAGCGCAGGGTATTTGCTTTTCTCGAAGAAGTCCCGTCAGGCTCACGGTGGCTGCCGGATGAACGGGGAGGGAGAATATATTGTGTATAAAGAGCAGGTCGGGTGCAAAACACTCGATCACACTACGCAACTGTCGTTGCAACTCCAGTCGAGATGCATCGAAGGCACTTCTGAGTTCGGCTTCGCTGGTAAATTCCGTTATCCCAGCCCCGTAGAGATTACGTACCAGCATTGTCACTTGTTCTCGGTTGAACTCCAGCGCAGGCACTGGGAAATCCGCCCAGTCGTATGCTGAGCAAATCGCAACCTCGTGGCCCATTTCTTTAAGCAGGGTTTGACGTTTCGCCATCTCCAGGGAGACGCCGTCTGTGCCTGCTGAGTCCAGTGGGTCTGCGTCTGCCAACTCTTCCTTTAGGTCTCTATCAGGGGCAGAGCGAAAATGAACAATAAGCGTCTTCATCAGGGGTGGTTCCTTGTGGACTGATGCTATTGCCTGTGCTCACTAAGCTATAATCTACCCAAGGTAGGGTAGGAAAAAAATGAGGGCACTCTGCCTATTGGCTAGGGTATAGCGGCTTTTTTTACTATTCCAAGGGTGACCTCTGCTGCTCTCTTTCCAGAAAGGAGCATAGCGCCGAAGGTAGGGCCCATGCGGGGCAGACCGTATACCGCACCCACCGCCATACCGGTCACGACTAGGCCGGGATAAGCCTCACCAGTGTGCTCTACTACTGCGTCCTCCGATTTGTCAATCCACAGTGCGCCCTCGCCCGCAAGCTGGATCAGTTGCCGCTTCTCGAGCTTTTTTAGCACCACGGCATCATGGCCGGTAGCGTCGATCACGACCCTAGATTCCATCGGCACAGGGTCGAGTGCGGTCAACTCCTTGGGCATGTGGATAATCGGGCTCCAGTTGACCACTACACCCGCCATGCGGTCGTTTTCGTGTAGTATGATGTCCTCGAGTAGGGTCAGGTTGAATATTTTGAGCCCGGCATTGCAGGCAGCGGCGATGAGGCTTGCGCATGCGTGGGGAGCGTCCGCCACGTATAATCCGGCAGTAGCCTTCTCGTAGGGCACTCCCAGCTCATCCAGTACCTCTTGTGACGGCTCTCTCAGCGTGAACTTGTTCATGAAGTAGCCGCCGATCCAGAAACCGCCACCAAGGTAGTTGTTCCTCTCTATTAAAGCTACCTTGAGACCGGCCTTAGCCAGCTCCTTCCCCGCAATCAGGCCACTGGGCCCGCCGCCGACGATGATGACATCGCTCTCGGCGTACTCTTCAAACTGGCGCAGGAAGTTGCTGACGATGGCGCGTGTGACATCGCTCTCTTTTACGGGATGGAACAACGGCATTTTTCTTTCCTCCAGTGCTGGTAATACTAGCAGCGCCCTGCTTTGGTTTTTAAATAATTAGCAACAAGCTCCATTGCACAGTATTGGCCGCACATGCTGCAACCTGAGCCTGATGTCTCATGCTGGGCACGAGCCTTCTCGGCTCTGAGAGGGTCTATAGACAGCTTGATCTGCTCTCGCCAGTCAAGGTTCTTGCGGGCGAGAGACATCTTCAGGTCCCAATCGCGGGCGCCTTTAACCCCTTTCACGATATCGCCAGCATGGGCGGCGATACGGGTTGCGACGACACCCTCTCTCACATCCTCAGAGTCGGGGAGGGATAGATGCTCCGAGGGGGTAACGTAACAAAGGTAGTCTGCGCCGGCTGCGGCAGCGACGGTGCCACCTATTGCGGCGCTGATGTGGTCATAGCCAGCAGCGACATCGGTTACCAGTGGTCCCAGCACGTAGAAGGGCGCTCCTTTGCAGACCACCTTCTCTAGTTCTACATTGGCTGCTATCTGGTCCAGCGGCATATGTCCTGGCCCTTCGACCATCACCTGTACCCCAGCTGCCCGGCTTCGTTCTACTAGCTCGCCGATAGTCAGCAGTTCCTCTATCTGGGCGCGATCTGAAGCATCTGCCAGGCTTCCGGGACGAAGCCCGTCCCCTAGGCTGAGCGTGACATCGTATTTACGGGCGATCTCGAGCAGGCGGTCGAAGTGCTCATAGAGCGGGTTCTCCTGCTTGTTGTGAAGCATCCAGCCGATCACAAAAGCACCGCCGCGGGAAACGACGTCCGTCACTCTCGGGGATTCTCTCAAACGGCTGACTGCTTTTTGGGTTACGCCGCAGTGCACGGTCATGAAGTCGACTCCATCCTCTGCCTGCTCTTGGATTACGTTGAAGAGGTGGTTTACTGGCATGGCAACTATCGATCCCCACTTGTCTATAGCCTCTATTCCTGCCTGATAAAGAGGAACAGTACCTAGGGGAAGGGAAGTCGAGGCGATGAGGGCGCGGCGAATAGCGCTGATATCGCCGCCCGTGCTCAAGTCCATTACCGTGTCTGCCCTGGCGGATGTGGCTGCCTCAAGCTTTTCCAGTTCGGTATTTATATCGCCATAGTCTGATGATGTGCCGATATTGGCGTTGACCTTTGTGCACAGCCCTTTACCGATTCCACAGGGCTTCAGTCCTTTGCGGTTTATATTGGCCGGGATCACGATAGTGCCTTCTGCCACACCTGAGCATACTGTCTCAGGGTCGAGTCCTTCCTTCTCGGCAACAGCATTCATCTCCGGCGATAAAGTGCCATCTCTTGCCAATTCTAACTGCGTCATTATTTCGTTTCCCCAAAAAAGAGGCCGCAAACCTAGGTTCGCGGCCTTTCTTCTTCGAAGCTCCCGCTTTCCTACGCTCGCATTACCGAGGTCAGGTTCCAAGGGTTGTCCGCCTTGGCGGACTCTCAGCCTCTGAGCTCCCCCAGCGGTTCCATATTCGGTTTGACTTTAGTATACATCAAATCAGGTCGGAATGCAAGTGTGAACCTTCGTGGTGAGTATTGACTTAGTACTTTACATAAATTTGTAAAGAGCCCTGAGAAGTCTGGACAGCAGGGAGCGGATATGCTATTATGTTTCTGCCCAAGACAGAATGGTAGGAGAGGAGTATCATATGTGGCTAGGAGGGCGCAAAGTGGTCTGATGTAGAAAGGGACGTGTGAGCAGGGGGGCCTCTATCTGCACCTTATCCCGTGTTTAGATAGCATCCTGGTTTTCCCCTTTAACCCTCTAATAACTCCGTGCGGTCTTCAGTTCCGCTCAAGCAATTTATTTTTAAGGTAGTCCCCACAGTCGAACCTCTCTGTTAGCAACGTATCTCCTTAATCTCGAATCATAAGGGGAAAGGCTGCTCAATGTGTTTCTTTTGCTCTAAGAAAGAGGTCTGAACAGCATATGGTTACTAGCGATCATATAGATATAAAAATCGATAGAAAAAACGTGTGTCGCCATCTGGGATATCGCAATGGCATTAAACCATCGTTGCGTATTTCTTCTTTGATTAAAGAATATATGGGAGAGGCTCACAATCTAATCGAGCCGTTGTACGTATATATTATCAGGGATATCGAGCAGGTGGTGGGCTCTAACATCTATATTGAAGGGTCGATCGTGTTTAACGGCGAGGTTATTGCTCGCCTGCTGGACAGGTGTTGTAAGGTTGCGTTATTTGTAGTAACAATAGGGAAATATCTTGAGGAAATGGCTAATAGGCTGGCTGAAGACGGGCTTATACTTCAGTCGTACGTTCTGGATGCAATAGGGTCAGATGCAGTCGAAAAATTAGCAGATTTCGTTAAGGGGATTCTGGATGACAAAGCCAGGGTTGAGGGACTTGTTACCAGTCGGCGCTTCAGCCCAGGCTATTGTGACTGGGACATAAGTCAGCAGGAGATGGTTTTTACGGCTTTGGAAGGAGATTCGATAGGGGTTCAACTTACCGAGGGTTATCTTATGGTTCCCCAAAAGTCAATCTCAGGTATTATTGGTATAAGTACGCCCGATAGCGGTGCGAAGAATTACAATCCCTGTGAAACCTGTCGTAAATACGATTGTCTGGGCAGGAGGTGAAACCTATATGATACGGAGGGGATTACCCGGCGGCAGCTTTAAGCCGATTACCGAAGAGGGCATTCAGATGATGCACCTGAATGTCATGAGAGTAATCGAGGAAGTAGGCTTTCAGGTTCATTCCGATAACGGACTGGACCTTTTCAGGAGGGCGGGGGCTTTGGTGGATGACGAAAAGAGGCTGGTGCGTTTACCAACTGAGAAGGCGATGGAACTGATAGAGATGGCGCCGTCTGAGATAACGCTCTGCGGTCAAGAGGAGAAGCACGATCTTCATCTGGGTGGAACTCGTGTCTATGCAGGGACGGGGGGGACTGCCCTGAACATCTTTCGGCAGGCTACGGGTGAAAAGACACCTGCCACCCTGGATGACCTGAGGTGCATCGCCAAGCTGGTTGACCACCTGGATAATATCCACTTCTTCCTGCTGCCTACATACCCTAACGATTTGCCAATAGAGCAGGTGGACATAAATCGCTTCTTCGCAGGCTTGGACAATACCAGCAAGCATGTTATGGGCGGGCTATATACCATGGATGGTCTGAAGCAGGTGATAAAGATGGCGGAGATTATCGCCGGTTCTGCCGATAGCCTTCGCCAGCGTCCTATTATATCGATGATAGCCTGTACCATAAGCCCGTTGAAGATAGACAAAGAGTACGGCGACTTTATGATAGCTATCGCAAGAAGCGGCATACCTGTGGTCTGCCCCGCAGAACCGCTCTGTGGGGCTACCTCGCCGGTGACGCTCGCCGGTAATATATTAATGCAAACAGTAGACTCATTGATGGGCGTGATGCTTACCCAACTCGCGAGTCCGGGGACGCCTGTTATTCTGGGCTCGGTGGCAACGAGCACAGACCTCAGTAACTTCAATTATCTGGCTGGCTCTGTTGAGATGGGCCTCATTAACGCGGGTGGGGCACAGATGGCGCAGTTTTACCAGCTCCCCTTCTATTCCACCGGAGGCATGACTGACGCTAAGGTTGTGGATGCACAGAGCGGATATGAGTCTGCTATCACTGGACTTCTCAATGCTCTGGCTGGCGCAAATTATATCCACGACGCTGCAGGTCTTATGGAGTTTGCTCTGACTGCATGCTATGAGAAATATGTTGTGGATAACGAGATACTGGGGATGGTGATGAGGGCTGTTCAGGGTATAGAGGTGAACGAGGAGACGATGGCCTTTGACCTCATTAAGGAGGTGGGGCCGGGGGGTAATTTCGTTTCCGCCAAGCATACCAGGCGGTTTATGCGAGATCAACATTATCAGCCTGCGCTCAGCGATAGGAATAGCCGAGGGGATTGGGAGGCTGGAGGGGCTAAGAAGACATGGGAGAGGGCGGCGGCGAGGGTGGATGATATCTTGGCAAAAGACGGCTATAGCTTGCCTGTTGACATAAGAGCCAGAGTGTTGTCTGAGATAAAAGGCATCGTAGAATCGTAGATGGGAGTGTAGAAAGTTGCTAGTAATTGGTGAGAAGATAAATGCCTCCAACAAGTCGGTTGGTGAGGCAATATCGAATAAAAATCAGGAGTTCCTGGAGAACCTTACTAGGGAGCAGGATGCTGCCGGGGCCGATTTCATAGATGTAAACGCTGGGGTTGGCCACGGCACCTGGGAGAATCCTGCGATGGCGATGGAGTGGTTAGTGGATATCGTTCAGTCAGTAACGGAGAAGCCGCTGGCTATTGATAGCGATACTCCCTCCATTATTGAGGCTGGCTTGCGTAAATACCGTGGTGACAATGTGATGATCAATTCGGTCAATGCCGAGCCTGACAGGCTGGAACCTGTGGGTAGATTAGCAGCGGAGCGCCGGGCTTCGCTGGTGGCGCTGGTTATGGGAGAGGGGGGAATCCCTCCCACCGTTGACGAGCGTCTCGACGCTGCTGAGTCGATCATGGTGCACTTGACTCGTCTGGGGATGCAGGAGGAGCAGATATTCTTCGACCCTCTGGTGCTTCCCGTTTCTGTAGATTCTAACCAGGGGTTCGTCACGCTGAAGACTATTGAGGGGATTAAGTCCCGTTATCCTTCCGCAAAAACTGTGGTCGGGCTCAGCAACATCTCTTACGGATTGCCGAACCGGGGTTTGGTCAACCGTGCCTTTCTTGTAATGGCAGCTTCTGCGGGGCTCGATGCCGCTATTCTGAACCCACTGGATGCTAGGATGATGAGTTTCATCAGGGTTGCTGATATGCTTACGGGGAATGACCCATCGTGTAAAGGCTTTATCAGGGCTCACAGGAAGGGCCTGCTGGTAGAGTAGCCGCGATATAGATACCAGGGCTCTGCTAATTGTTGAGTTAATCAGGAGGAATAACGTGCCTAGGGAAGGAATCTTAGTTGAGAAGCCTTACGAAAGGATGACCAGAGAGCAGGTGGAACAGATTCACCAGGCTTCCATAGAGATATTGAGCGACCCTGGCCTGATGTCTTTCAATCGTGAGGCCGCTGAGATATTCGATGGCAAAGGTGCGGAGGTTACGCCGGTTTCCCCCAGCGACCATCCGTGCTGGCTGGTGAGAATCCCGGAGAAGGTAGTTATCGAGGCCCTCGATAGCGCACCCAAGACGGTTAAATTAGGCGCTAGGAATCCCGAGAACATGCTGATACTGGATGGCGAAGAGCCAAGGGTACGTTTTATCACGGGCTCTGAAACCAATATCTGGCTGGATGTCGATTTCCCGACCTATGTGAAGAAATCCGACCCTGCTACGGAGATTCAGGTGCCTGAGTTCCACCCGCGACGCGGTACTGTGGCTGACCTCTGCAAGTCAGCACATGTCTGTGAGCATCTGGAGACTGTGGATGGCTACATCCGTACAGTTAACATTCAGGATAGGGACATAACAGAGGAGAATAAGGACGTCAATAAATATTTCGCCTCTTTGAATAATAACACCAAGCATTTTATGTCGGGGTTAACCAGCCTGAAGCAACTAGATAATGTTGTGAATATGGCGAAGATAATAGTGGGTGGGGAGGAAGAGCTTAGGGAGAATCCCATCATCTCCTTCATCACCTGTCTGGTCAAGAGCCCCCTGCAATTTGTCGAGGACACTACGGATACATTTATCGAGATTTGCCGAAGGGGACTGCCACTGGTGGTTTCTTCGTCACCCCAGGCGGGGAGCACCGCTCCTATCAAGGAAGCAGGTATCATGGCTCAGATAAACGCGGAGGTTCTAGCGGGTATAACCTTGAGTCAGCTGGTAAATAAGGGTACGCCGGTCATTTATGGAAGCGTCCCCGTTCGGGCTCGCATGGATACCCTCGGCGATTCCTACGGTGCTGTTGAAACCAGCCAGTACAATGTCGACTGCGTCCAGATGGCGCGATTCTACAGGATACCTAACTATTCGACTGCGGGCGTCTGTGATACGAAGACGCCCGGACAGCAAGCATCGATAGAGCGTTTATTCTCAGACATATTGGTTACCTTGAGCGGGCCCCAGTACTTGCACTGCGCATACGGTCTGCTTGACTGCAATTCCGTTTTCTGCCTTCTTCAGGCTGTGCTGGATGATGCCCACTTCCAGATGATTAAGTTTTTCCTAAGGCCGCCGCGTATTGACGAAACTGAGATTGCTGAGGTCTTGAAGCAGATACGGGAGGTCGTAACGACACCACAGAAGCTTTATATCAGCTATATCCGCAAGGTTATGCGTAGCGGGCAACTCTCGCCGCCCTATCCCTTTGAGGGTGATGGGGAGACGGACAGCGTATTTAAAATAGCATATGACAGGATGCAGGAACTCCTGGAGAAGCCGGTAGAGCATATTGATAAGGCTACAACAGCTAAGATATTCCAGGAGATTCCCGGCTTGTTGCCGAGACTAAACGTATATGAGGAAAGGAGATAAAAATGGGCGAGGACATTATTGCGGCAATGAAGGAGAACGTTATCCAGGGAAGAAAAACCGAGGAAGATGAAGGGATAGATGAGGAACTCACGGGTCCCGGTGTTCTTGAGTTGACGAAGGAGGCTCTGGATAAGGGTATCTCACCGCAGGTGATAATCACGGAGGGTTTGACTGCGGGGATGCAGGTGGTAGGTGAGAAATTCTCTACGAAGGAATACTTCATCCCCGATATGCTTGCCTCTGCCGAGGCGGTAGGCGCAGCCATGGATGTGCTCAAGCCGCATCTGGAAGCTTCTAATGTGGAGACCAAGGGGAAATTCGCTATAGCCACGGTTCAGGGTGATATACACGATATCGGGAAGAACATTGTGTCCATTTTGCTCAAAGGGGCGGGATACGAGGTGCATGACCTGGGTATAGATGTGCCCACGGAGAAGATTGTTGAGTTCGTCAGGGAAGAGAAGCCTCAGTATCTGGGGCTGTCCGCTCTACTGACAACCACGATGGTAGTCATGGGTAATGTAATTAAGGCGCTGGAGGAGAGTGGCCTCAGGGACAAGGTTAAGGTTCTCATTGGTGGGGCAGCGGTGTCCGATGAGTACGCCAGCGAGATAGGGGCGGATGCCTATTGTGTGGATGGCTTCGATGCTGTTAAGGTACTGGACGCCTACCAGTAGGCGTGGGCGTAGAATCAAATATATCTATGATATATCATAGATATATTAATCTCCTAGAAAGAGGTGATTCTTGGCAGGAATAGCGGGAGTTCAGGGTGCTGATAACGGTGAGCTAGACCGAATGCTTGAGCGGATCAAGCACAGAGGCCCTCACGAGACTTGGACGAGCCGCGAAGGCGAGGTGAATGTAGGTTGCAATGAGCTGAATATGGGTGCAGACTGCAGGGATGGCTCCCATTATACCTCTGACGGCAAGGTAGCGGTCGTTCTCGATGGGCGTGTTTACAATTCGGATAAGGGAACTAAAGCCGACGCTGAGGCTGTGCTTGACCTGTACGTCAGGTTCGGCACCCGCTTTGCCGCTAAGATAAACGGCGACTTTGCCTGTGCCGTGTCGGATAATGGCAAGCTAATACTGGCTCGTGATTGGGCTGGTATTAAACCGATATACTACGGGCATAACAGTGATGGGAGCCTGTGCTTTGCATCTGAGGCAAAAGCACTGGTGGGCATCTCTAGAGATGTCAGGGAGTTCCCGCCCGGATACGTTTACTCCCGCGAACTGGGATTCCAGAAGTATCCGACTTCCGAGGCCGTCGAAACACCGGATTTCGAGGATTATGAGCAAGCCAAGAAAGTGGTAAAGCAGCTTTTAATGGAAGCAACTGAAAAGAGGATGAGGGACAACGCTGTAAAAGGTATCCTCCTGAGTGGCGGTCTGGACAGCAGCCTTATTGCCTATATGGCCCACGAGGTAAAGCCGGATATCGAATGCTTTACGGTGAGTATGGAGGAGGGGCAGGACCTGCCGCTGGCAAAGGATGTGACGGAGTACCTTGGCCTTAAGCATCATATCTTGATGTTTAGCGAAAAAGAGATAAGCGAGATACTGCCTTTGGCCATCTATCATCAGGAGATGTATGAGGAAAGCTGTGTACACGGTGCAATCGCCAATTTCTTGGCAGGGCGCTTTGTCAGCCCGCATGCTAAGTGCGTTCTTACTGGGGAAGGGGCTGATGAGTTCTTAGCCGGGTATGACGGCCAGTTCAGGCAGGGAAAAAACCTTGAGGAGATCGCCAGTATAGTCGACCAGCTTATCAATGTTGCTCATAATACAGCACTACAACGGCTGGATAGACTGAATGCTGCGAATTCGTATGAAAGCCGCACACCGTTCCTCGATGCAAGGGTGATGGACTTTTGTCTGAAGATCCCACTAAGTTGCAAGATTCATGGCCCTGAGCAGACGGGGAAGTGGGTCCTGCGACAGGCCTTTGAGGGTTGTTTGCCCGACCACATCATCTACCAGACGAAGCGGTTCTTCGCTCAGGGCTCTGGTGTAGCGTATGCTATGCGTGAGGAGGCTGAGAAGCACCTCTCATCAATCGACCTGGCAGAACACAACAGGACCGAGGATACCCCCTGGTTGTCGTCAGTTGAGGAGTTGTATTACTACCGGATGTTCAAGGAGACATTCCCCGATCCTGCCTTCGATAGGTTAGTAGGCAGGTGGGATCCTTTCAGGCCGGCTTTCTTCCTGGATAATGCATAACCGGTTCGTTGAACTTTGAAATATGGACGTAACAAAAAACGAGTAGACTAAGCTAAGAAGGCGAGACCCATGTGTGGCATAGCAGGTTGTTTTGGCACCAGAGACGAAAAGACAATCAATCGAATGCTGGACGCACTGCCTCATCGAGGGCCAGATGACCGCGGACTCCATACTTTCAACAACACGGTATTTGGTCACACCAGGCTGTCTATTGTCGATGTTGCTAAAGGCCATCAGCCCATTCTGGTAAATGGTGGAAGGACGGGGATAATCTGTAATGGTGAAATCTACAACTACCGGGAGTTACGGCAGAAGCTCATCTCTAAATACGAGTTCCTGACCCAGTCGGATACTGAATCAATTCTTCATCTTTACCGAGAGAAAGGACCTCGGTGTGTAGAAGAACTCGATGGTATGTTCGCATTTGCCATCTTCGATGGTGATGATTTTATGCTGGCCCGCGATCCTATCGGTATTAAACCCCTCTACTATGGCTATGTTGAGGACAAGCTTTATTTCTCCTCGGAACTCGGTGCTATGACGCTGGCTGGTGTGGAGGAGTGTCATGAGTTTCCCGCCGGGCACTATTACACCCCTAAGGAGGGGTTTGTACAGTACTATGAGATTCCGCCTATCGAAGATCATATGTTGACGGATATAGACCAGACCTGTATGAAAATCAGGGAAACGTTTATTCGGGCGGTTAAGAAAAGGTTGTTGTCGGATAAGGAGATCCATGTGGGCTCCTTCTGCAGTGGCGGTTTGGACAGCAGCTTGGTGGCTGCAATAGCTGCTGAAGAGATACCTCATCTTCACACTTTTGTGGTGGGCATGAAGGATGAATCCGGCGATGAGAGCGATGACCTTAAGGCCTCCCGTATTGCGGCAAAACATATTGGCTCAACACATCACGAGTTGATATTTACCGAGGATGAATACTATGAGGCGCTGCCGATTGTTATAAAGGAGCTTGAGAGCTACGATCCTTCACTTGTACGCTGTGCCGTTCCCTGTTATTTCACCTGCAAGCTGGCTGCCGATTACGTGACGGTGGTGCTCACAGGTGAGGGGGCGGACGAGATATTCACGGGCTATCACTATATGAAGCATTATCCCATTGATGTTCTCAATAAGGAGGCGAGGCGCTGCATCGGCAATCTCCATAATATAAACCTGCAGCGTGCGGACCGAATGGGGATGTACTTCAGCCTGGAGTTACGGGTGCCTTTCTTGGATGTAGCTATGGTCGACCTCGCTATGAAGATTCCTCCCGAGCTCAAGATTCGTGAGTCTGAATATGTCGGGGATAGGATAGAGAAGTGGATTCTGCGCAAGGCGTTTGAAGATACCGGTTACCTCCCCGACGATATACTATGGCGCTACAAGGTGCAGTACACACAGGGAGCGGGCTGCGAAGACCTTGGGGAAAAGCTGGCTCACAGTGAAATAAGTGAGGATGATTTCGAGCGCATCAAGGCTGAGAATCCTTTGGCGAAGATAAACAGCCGGGAAGCGGCATACTATTTTAAAATCTTCCGTAAGTACCATCCTCAGGACTCGGTGCTTGGTTCAATCGGAATCTGGACGGGTTTCGATTTTGCCGAGGAGAGGGAGAAGGTGAGGGGCACGATGGATGGCGACTTGAAACATGTGCACTGAGCGGGTGATAGGGAGAGGTAACCGTAAGACCGCTTTTATGATGGCCTAATGGAATTCACAATATTGGGCTCCGGGGGGTGTATGGTCATCCCCAAGCCCCTGTGCCGCTGCCGGGTCTGCCGGGAAGCTAGGAAGAGGGGTGTTCCCTATGCTAGGGCAGGCCCCTCCGCTTTATTGCATGATATCAACCTGTTAATCGATACCCCGGCTGAGATTATAACACTGTTGAACCGTTCAGCTATACGTCGTGTCGACTACCTGACTTTCACTCATCTCGACCCTGACCACGTGGAGGGATTCCGTGTAGTAGAACAGATTTCGCTTGATTTTCGTACTTGGCGTGCTTATCCAGAGAAGCAGATTTGCCTGCTGCTCCCCGAGGAGCTGCGTGAGCCATTAAGGAAGATACGCTCACAGTATGGGCCACTGCTCGACTTTTACCAGGAGAGCGGTTTTATCAGGCTGGAGACCTTTCAGGAAAAAGTCCGGATTGGAGATATTCAGGTTACTGCTATACCGGTTGACCGTGATTCTCAGTTGTCGTTTATTTATGTTTTCGAGCAGTCGGGCTGCAAGGTGGTCTATGCCCCCTGCGATATCAAGCCCTTCCCTGAGCACAGGGGCGAGGTTCAGCAGGCCGACCTGTTGATTATCCAGCCGGGGATATTCGAGGAGGGATTGAAACACAATTTCAGGTATCCGGCCGATCATATCTCCAGGATGACACTCTACACCTTTGAGCAGACCCTCGAGCTTGCTGGACGCATAAGGGCTAAGAAGGTTCTCTTCGTTCACCTTGAGGAGTACTGGAACCGCAGTTACGATGACTATCAGGCCCTGGAGTCAAAAGATAAGAGGATACGCTTTGCTTACGATGGCATGCAGGTAACTGTATAACGAAATTTCAGCTTCAATAGACTTCTTTTCCTCGGAAGAATATCCCCAGAAGCGGTTCATCGAGAAGTGAGATCTGGGCCAGTTGTAGAGCGCGGCTTATGTCGCTCAGGTCGTGTCTCCAGGGCTTCTCTCTTGATGATGCTGGCAATTCGACTAGTTCGCCCTCTTGCAGATAGCGTGCATTCGCTCTTATTGTGCTGAATAGCTCCGGCGGATTGAAGGTAACGCAGTGCGAGAACACACTTATGTAGGAAAACCCTTTGTGTTCAATCCCTTCCTTTATGAGCCATTCGAGATGAGGGATATCCGTGGTTATCCCCTGGGCGATGAAGCTAGCCCGGGTTGAAAGGCTGTAGCTGATCATATCCAGAAGTGGGTCGACCGGTGGGTACTGTTCCAGTGAAAGAAAAGGCCCTTCACCTCTTAGCAGGTGTGGTGTTGTGGGGCTAATCTGCCCTTTCGTCAGGGCATAGACAAAGTTGTTGACCATGATGCAGGTGATATCGATGTTTCTTCGCACTGCGTGGGGAAGATGGCCTGCTCCGATGCTGAAGAAATCACCGTCACCACCTACGGCTACTACCGTCAGCTCAGGTTTTGCCAGTTTCGCTCCCTGTGCGATAACCAGTGCTCGGCCATGTATGCTATTAAAACCGTAGGTGTCTATATAAGCAGGGATCCGCGAGGAGCAGCCGATGCCGGAAATGATAAGGGTTTGATAGTTGGGAATCCCGATCTCGGGCAGCACTCTCTTGGTTAGGGCGTTGAGCAGGCCGAAATTACCACAGCCCGCGCACCAGACTGGCTTGAGAGTTGTCCTGTAATCGGCACGTGCCCTCATTTCGCCACCTTTGTTATGGGTTGGGCAAGCTCTTTCCTGCTGAAGAGTCGACCTCCAGCCCTTGCGTAGAGCTCGGTTTTCTTGGGCAAGTCTATTTGAGACCGAAGATAATGATAAAACTGCCCGGAATAATTCATCTCGACCACTAGAAGTTTTTTTATGGAGCTTATAAACCTCTCGACCCCTATTGGTAGAGGGTGGACCAGTTCTGGTACACAAAGCTTGAGACTATGCTCTAACCCGAGGGCTTTGACCGTTTCCAGGACAACCTGAGCGGAGGAGCCCCAGGTTATTATTCCTGTGCTTGATTCCTCTTTACCAAAAACCTTAACCAGATCATTCCTCTGGCAAAGCGGCGCCAGTTTCCTCCACCTTTTCTCATGCATTCTCTGATGGGTCTCGAAATCGAAGGCCGGCGCCCCCTCCTCATTGTGAGTAAGGCCGGTTGTTTGATACGTAAATCCTTCGTCCCCTACGGCTGCCATCGGCGAAATCAGCTTATCTGTCAACTGGTAACGGTGATAATCAGCGAGCTCATTTACTGCGGGGCTTATTCTTGCATGGCTTGGGTAGTCTTCAGTCATGAATCTGTTGTTTATTGCGAGAAAGGTTTGTCCCAGCCACTGATCGGAGAGTATAACGACAGGGGTCTGGAAATATTGAGCGATACTGAAACCCTCGATAACGAGGCGGTAACACCCTTCTACGTCGTAGGGAGCCAGAACCACTCTGGGTCCGTCACCGTGACCGCCGTAGATGGCATGATTGAGGTCTGACTGCTCGGACTTGGACGGTATGCCGGTAGATGGCCCGCAGCGCTGTACATCGATGATAACCATCGGAATTTCAGCGGCAGAAGCTAGGCCCATCATCTCGGTCATCAAATCGAGTCCCGGACCGCTGGTGGAGGTCATCGACTTCGCACCAACGATGGAAGAACCGATAACAAGTCCTGCTGAAGCAATCTCGTCCTCTGTTTGAAGGAAGACGCCCTTATTCCGGGAAAGCTCCTTTTGCATTTCCTGCATAATTTCTGCTGCGGGTGTAATGGGGTAGCCAAAAAAAGCCCGGCAATCGGCGTGTATTGCAGCTTGTGCCATAGCGGCATTTCCATGGATAATCAGTTTAGCAGACTTATCTGTTGCCGGGGCTAATTTAAACTCGGGGAGAGACAATTCTGGAAATAAGTGCTCACCCGCTTCGAGGGCGGGAAGATTCGCCTTTAACAGTTCTAATTCAATGTCGGTTTCAATAGCTACCTTTACCTTTTTATCAGGCAGGGCCAGAATTCTCTTCAGTAATCCCAGTGCTACGATATTCTTGTTTTGTGTTGAACCGGTTACCTCTTTACTTTTTTTAGAAAAATCGACTTGAAATGACGGCTCTGGCAATTTGATAGCGCCTTGAGGTTTAGTCTCGTAGATTACCAAGGTATCAACCGCAAGCGGTAGTTCCTGCTCAAACTCCAGATACTTATCCCAGTTAAAACATACAAGAATGTCCAGGCTATCTTTGGGCAGTGATAGGGATTCTGCATTCAACTCCAGTTTTACTGCTGAGCTTCCACCTCGAATCTGGGCACCATAGTACCTGGGCATCTGGCTGAAATATCCCTGTGAGGCAGCAAGTCTCTGTAAGAAACTGCCCAGCACCACAACCCCATCGCCGCCGGCGCCGACAACACCAATGGTTACACTGCTTTGATGTTTATTCTTATTTTTTCTTACCATATATTACCTTTAGGAAAATCCATGTTCTCGACAAAAAATTCATTGAAGTCGAGGCGAGAGGAAAGCTCAACGTGCTCGATGAAGTCTGAAAGCTCGTTAGCCATCCGCCAGTAGTTCTTGGACAAAAGGGCCATTGAAGCCCCCGTGCTGGCGGCGTTGCCCAATGACGTGACAATTTCTGGATTAAATCTAGGAATAAGACCGGTGCGTATGGCGCTCAACGGGTCTACATAATTGCCGAGTGCACCGGCGAGATAAACGTGTTTGATGTCCTCGGTGACGATGCCCATATCGTTCATTAAAATTTGTATACCGGCTGCTACGGCAGCTTTGGCGAGTTGGAGTTCTCGAATGTCTTTTTGCGTGAGGTACATAGGTCTACTGCTATAACTTTCCTCCGCGGACGCGATGAGGAATTCATAAACTCCTGCCCGCTTGATCATTTTTGAATCCAGGCTCTCTATTCTATTTTTACGGGGTGGACGGAGCAGGCCTTCGTGGTTTATATAGCCGCAATGTAACAACACTGCGACTAAATCGACCAGTCCGCTCCCACAAACTCCTTTGGGCTTTATATTCCCGATGATCTGATAGCTCACATTGTCCGCTTCTACGCTGACGCCTTCTATAGCTCCAGCCTTGGCAATCATCCCGTGTGAGATTGTTGCGCCCTCGAGGGCAGGGCCGGCGGCAGCTGAGCATGTCAGGAGTCTCTTGTGGTTGCCGAGAAATATTTCTCCATTGGTGCCAAGATCCAGCCCCAATATAATTTCATCCTCCTGTTCCCAGGCTCCAGAGGTGAGGATGACGCTGATTAGATCTCCGCCGATATAACCGGATTTGGTTGGCATCACATAGCAGAGGGCTTCAGGGTGCAATTCGAGGCCAACGGCTGCTGCTCCCACAATCAGCCCGTCGGTTAATACAGGCGAGAACGGCGCTTCGGCGATCCCTGAAGGGTCCAGTGTAAGAAGAAAATGCTGCATGGTGGTGTTACCCGCCGCAACGGCGATAAAAACGTCGTTCGGCTGAAGATTGGCTGCTTTTAATAGGCGTGTAGTGATGCGGTTCAAGTCATTGATGAGAAGGTTATGGAACCTTTCGAGGCCGTTGGCATGGTCCTGCAGGTATTTGAGCCGACTGATAACATTTGAGCCGTACTTCATCTGGCTATTGAGGCAGGAGACTACGGCGACTTCGCTTCCGTCTATCAGACTGATTAGCTTGCCCACCAGTGTACTGGTACCGAGGTCGTAGACCAATCCGAAGTGGCAGTCCACTTCCTCCCAGTCTTGCCAGGCCAGCAGTGAGTTCTCATGGAGCACTGCCGCTCCATGGTAATCAGTTGCATCTAGCCTTTCGGGTAACGTACGGAGACAGTGGATAGGGGCTACAAGGTCTTGATATTCGGGGACCATCACCATTTTAATCCGGTCCATCTCGGATATCCCCTCGTCCAATAAATCTGGGGGCAGGGTTATTAACCGCTTGTTTATAAGTGGCTGGGTATGGAAAAAAGGCCGATGGCCGGTTTTGAGAATCTGAAAATACTCAGCCTCGAAATCGGTTTCTTCGGTATGAATCACAAAGTCTTTGTCTACTTCGGTGCGGCAGGCGAGGCGGATGCCTTGTTTCAACTCCTCCTCATCGAGGAGTTCTTCTTCTTCCTTAGATGGAGGCCCTATCGAAGAGAGGACACGCACTTTGCATTTACCGCATTTACCCAGTCCGCCACAGTCGCTTTCCAGTTCAACCCCTTCTCTTTTCAAAGCTCCCCAGACAGTTTCCCCCTGGCGAACCTTCAGCCAGAGGTCATCGGGTAGAACATTCAGCCAGACGTATTGTGTTCTACTTTTTTTCAGCACGGAGGTTCCAATAGGGCGTTTTCCTCTCCTAAATTTTTCATGCTGTGGCGTTTCCAATTGATGTTTCCTCATATTAACTCCCATATCCGCTTAAGACCGGCTACGGTTCGTTTGAAAAGCTCTGACTATCAAAGAAGTCTAGGCTCGATTAACTTGATTAACTTCCTCTCGAGATCTGAATAATCAGCGTTTCTAATCTCCAGAGGCAACTCTAAGAATTCAACCAGTTCTTTTGTCTGGGGCGTGACATCCGGGTCTGAGGGCTGCCTCACATAGAGCAGCCTCTTGTAGTGTTCGAAGCAATATTTTCGCATTTCTTCATCATAGAGTTCCAAGGGCTGAATACAAAATTCGTCGAAGTTGAGAATAAGTTCTTTCTCCAGAAAATAGGTACCTGCCGTTTCTTCAGTAAGCTGCTTGAATTGATCACTCCCCAGAAGCATTTCATAGCAGTGAGTCCCAGGAGCTTTCATTGCTCCATGCTGTTCGCAAAAGTCGTCAATATCTGGAAAGCAGTCCCCGTAAAGGCATATGATTCGCTCGTTTCTTTTCTCAGCTGCGGCTATCTGTTTCAGCAGGTAGTTTTTTAACTTCTGCGGGTTCATATGCAGGTTGGCTGGCAGGTAGGTTATACGCAGGTTACGATATCTTTTTTCCAATTGAAGATGATCGAGGACAGGTTTGAAAACCATGCAAGCTATAATACGTGTAGCTTGTTTGGCCCTGGTCGGCGATTTTGTAATTGACATTTGTATAGCGGGGAAAGCCTTTTCTATCTCAGCGACCAGGTCTGGTTCCAGGAGGCCTTCTTTGCTGTCTTTCAGGATTTCTTGCGCTTTGTCTTTAGCGCGGCTTAATATGCTGGGACGTCCCCTTTCCTCCCATATATCGAAGTTTAATCGCACGCTTAACGCGGGGTAGAAGAATTCATCCATCATATGTTCGACGGTGTGATCTTCCGTGACATAGTTCCCGCCGGGCCCAACTTTCTCGATTATATCCAGTCCTAGCGTACCCTTATTCACTTTAATGCCCGCCAGTATCCTCTGAACCATTCCGATAATCTCGTTGTCTATGACATACTGTTCATAGGAAATGGTATTCCCTGAATCCAGCATTCCGGCAGCCAGGTGGACGAAATCCGCCCCTGCCATAGCCACGAGCAAATCGGAAAAGGTCTTTTCGAAGCCAGCCTGAATGTCAGGTCTTTTAGCCTCGGTGACTCCGGCCGAGGCATAGATAGGCAGGTTGTAGAGCTTCGCCAGTTGGACTGCGGCAGCGTTCATCATCGCCATTTCCACCGAGCCCATTGTGAAGTCCATTTTTCGCAAATCCATTATCGTGGGAACAGCTCCATAGAGCACCTTGGCGCCGGGGGCGAACACCTGTGTCAGGGCAACTCCTGCCAAGGCTTCAGCATGCATCTGGGCAAGTGTCCCTGCCAGGGTTGCGGGCGAGGTGGCTCCGGCGATAGGCGCAGGTGCGCATGTAGTGGGTATACCATGTTTCGTGCAAAAGTCGAGTATATTCAGTGCTTTCGTCTCAATAGTAAGGGGACTTATCATATTTGTGATTACCGAGACGAAGGGCTTTTTTTTAAGTTTACCCTCTCCTCCTGCGATAAAGCTTGCGAGTTCCCATACCTGTTCAGCGCCTGCCAGGTTATCGCAGCCTCCCATTACATGTTTCGTAGTATGGTTGAAGGCGTGGAAAAAATCGTTCAAATGATATATTTGAGGTTCAAGAGCGTGAGCCTGACAGGCAATGATATAAAGTCGAATGTGCTCCAGGTGCTCCACGAGGGCGGCAGTACGTGCCACATGTCTTATCATGGTGTAGCGGTAATTGCTTGTTCCCATGTCGAGAATTCGAAATACCCGGCCTCCGTTGGTGAAGTAGACGTTGCCTTCTCCTAGATGAAGGTCATTTCGACCATCTCGAGAGTATAGTGTGAAGCGAGAGGGGGCTTTGCCCAGAGCTTCATCAAGCCAGTCTCCTGGAAAGCGTACTCTCTGATTGTCGTAATCTACCTGAGCTCCTGCTGCTTTCAGAATGTCGAGGAATTTACTGTCATAGATACTGATGCCGATGCGTTCCAGTATTCGGCGCCCAGCTTGGTCGATGTGCTGGACATCTTTCGGGGTTAGTGGTCTGTATAATGGCAGGCTATTTCCCATGATTCTACTTCGTATCAGCGTCCTTTAAGGATTCGATCGACTTCGTTAAGCACCTCATCGGTTTTAGGTTCGACCTGATGTTCCGAGAGTATCCTCTTTGCTTCGGTATTGCAGACTGTATAGAGGTCCATAGCTCCGGCCTCTTTCCATGAATCGTATCGGGAGCGGTCTAGAAGCTGTGGAAGAAACTGGGCCTCCCTGAAATAATCGAAGGTGTGATCGTCTGTGAGGAAGATGGAACCGGGGCCACCAGTGGCCACCCTCTCTATTACGTCGAGGGCTAAGGTCCCTTCGTTGACAGGGATACCCTCGGTAAAAAAGCGGCTCATGGCTACCAGTTCGTTCGCCATGGTCACCATCTCTAGCGAAGAGGTATTCCCATATTCCAAGAAACCTACATCGTGAATCAAATTCGAGCGGGAGAGCATGGCGGTGATAATGGAAAACATGGCCTCGGCTCCTGCCTGGGCATCCATTACTTTAGCATCTGAGGCCCCGGCATAGGCCCAGGTGGGCAAGCCGTACATTTCATCACGCATATCAGCGAGGGCAGATTGGCTGAGACTCCATTCAGGGCAGCCGTAAGAAACTACGGTGGACTTCATATCCAAAGTGCTTACATTGGGACCGAAAAGGAAAGGCGCCCCCTTATTGGTCAACTGATGGACAGCGAGCCCGACCAGGTTCTCGGCGATCCCCAAAGCCATGGCACCGGCAATCGTGATCGGGGCTCCGCCTCCGGCATTGGAGCCTGATGGAAGGCAAATCGGTATCTTTTTCCGGGCACAGAAAATGAGTTTTTCCATAACGTTTTGCGGGAAGCGCAGAGGGCTGATGGCTTCCGAGTAATTGAGCATAAACGGTTTTTTCTGAAATTCCTCTTCACCGCCTGCCACAAGGCAGGCGATTTCGTAGATCTTGGCAATGTCTCTGCCGCTGTCTGCAATGAATACGATGGGTTTGTTGATGTTTTTAATCATCTCGGCAAAAACGTAGACATAGATATCCTCTACGGGAACATCGTCGGGATTGGCCATAGACATGGCGAAGGAGATATTTTCAAGGTTGTCCACCAGTCTGGCGAAATTGGCGACGTCTTTTAAGACAGCTCGCCGACGTTGACCGGTCTCCAGGTCCAGGGTGAATGTGGCGTCCGAACCTGTGCCGTAGAATGGATTGCCGTCTACCAGGGGCATCGTTTTGTTGCCCTTCTGGTCATAAAGTGCGATCTGTTTCGGAGTTGTTTTTAAGGCCTCTTCAACAAGGTAAGCAGGTAATGTAAGCCGACCGTCATTGGTAACCTTGCCCCCGGCATCGACAAGCATTTGATGGGCGTCGGGGTGCTCCATCTTAAATCCCGTCTTTTCCAGGATTTCTAAAGCAGCCTGGTGTATTGCTAACGCCTGTTCTCGGTTCAGTACTTTTAATCGGGGGAGAAAGGTGGGGATATTTAATGATTTCATAGCTCTCCTCCTTTGTGACGGAGATATCTTTTTGAGCTTGCTCAGGAAATACCGAGTAGCTTTTTAGCTTTGCTCACGGCAGAACCAGCATCGGACGCATAGGCGTCTGCCCTGATTTCATGGGCGTAGTTCTCGGTAACCGGTGCTCCGCCAATCATCACCTTGACTTTGGCTCTGAGCCCGGCTTTGCCCAGAGCCTCGATGGTCTGGGGCATGGCCGGCATGGTGGTGGAGAGCAAAGCTGACATGGCGACGATGTCCGGTTCCACTTCTTGTGCCTTTTGGACAAACTTCTCCGGGGGGACATCCACTCCCAGGTCGGTTATCATGAATCCTGCGCTCTCCATCATCATGGAAACGAGGTTTTTCCCGATGTCGTGAAGGTCGCCCCTGACTGTGCCAATCAGCACCTTTCCCTTGGGGGTAACATCGCCTTTCTGAAGAAGGGGCTCGATCAGTTTCATGCACTCCTGCATAGTCTTGGCTGCGCGCAGCATCTGGGGTACGAACAGCAGCCCTTTGGAGAACCTCTCGCCAACCTCGTCCATGGCGGCAATGAGCCCGTTGTCGATGATATCCTGAACGTTTTTGTCGGCATCTATGGCTTTTTGCATCTCCGCTGTCGCTGTATTGATATCCCCCTTGAGCACAGCCCCGTTTAATGCCTTATACTCACCCATTTTCATCCCCCTTTAACTTTTTCTGTACAAATGGAAAAGGATGGCTATTATCCAGCAATAGTGCCGTTCTGGTAGGCATCTATGTATTTTTCGCAGTATTCGTCTTGTCCCAGAAGCATGTCAACGGCCAGGAGCGTAGCCATGAGTTTTTTATCAGTCGGGTCAAGAATAACGGCAGAAAGGCCGGACGCCATACAAAGAGCCAGGAAGCTGCGATTGATCAGGTGTCTTTCCGGAAGCCCGAAAGAGACGTTGGAAAGGCCGCAAATGGTGTTAACGCCGGGAAAGTCATTCATAAGCCTCGTTATAGCATTGAGCGTAGCTATTCCCATTTGGATATCGACGGAAACAGGCTGTACCAATGGGTCGACATAAATCTTTCCAAGGGGAATACCTTCGTCTGTAAGCTTCTTAATGAGTTCTGAACCAACCTGGACTCTTTCCTCTGTAGTAATAGGCATTGATGTTTCGGACATGCAGAGGGCGACGATATGACAGGGTTGGGAAGTGACCACGGGGAGCAGGGACTGGAAACGGTCTGCTTCCAGTGAAATTGAATTGATCATCGGTTCCCCTCTGTGGCGCCTTGCTGCTTCGGATAGTGCTGCTGGATTGGGACTGTCTAAGCAAAGTGGCAGGTCTATACTGTTCTGTACTGTCTCGACCAGCCAGCAGAGGCAATCAGCCTCTTGCTCTAAAAAAGTTCCGGCATTGACATCGATATAATTAGCGCCGGCTTCGGCTTGCTCTCTCGCCACACCGACAATGAAGTCAGTATCCCGCTTCTCGACGGCTTCCGCAATACTCCGGCGGCTGGTGTTTATCTTCTCACCTACAATTATCATCTTATCGTTCTCTTTACATCCTGAATAGGATGCCACATATCATTATTATAGGGGTGTTGTGCTATGTTAAAGCTACTGCTCGCTGGCGTCAAGTCATCCGGCCAGTGTGGGTCTTCTTCAAGCAGCCTGCTCTCCTGAATGAAGGGCACATAGGCTACAGGGCCGTTTTCCTGTTGTAGCCTGCTCATATTGGAAATAAGCGAAGGCAACGGCTGTTCAGGCAGCACTGTGCACAAAGGGGGGACTTTTTGCATACCTCTTTGCCGTGGCGAACGAGAAGGGCGTGGTATTCGTTGAACAGCTTCTCATCGGCGGGCAGGTTCTCCATAAATAACGACTGGAAAGCGGCGTAGTCGTTTCGCGGCGGGTTGAGCCCGAGCCTGGCAATAATGCGCCTGGTGTAGGCGTCGATGACAAATATCGGCTTCCGTGCGGCATAGAGGATTATCGAATCCGCTGTCTCATCTCCGATGCCGTGAATTGAGAGCAGCTCGCTGCGCAGGCTGCAGATGTCGAGGACGAAAAGCTGCTCCAAGGAGTCCTGGTGAGCACTTCCCAGGTGTTCGACGAAAGATTTGAGCTTCAGTGCCTTGGCATTATAATAGCCGGAGGGATAGATGAGGTGTGCCAACTCCTCCAGTGTTATCTCTCGAAGGGAGCTAGGGGACAAAGCTCCTGCATTTTTCAGGTTTGAGATTGCCTTCTCCACGTTCCCCCATGCTGCGGACTGGGTCAGGATAGCGCCGACAATGACCTCGAAGGAGGAATCTCCCGGCCACCAGTGCTGTGGCCCGTAGTAATCCATGAGATGTTGATAGACCTCAACCAGTGTTCGTTCTAAAGGACGGTCGCTGGTTCCACTAACGGCAGCTTGGGAGTATTTCTGCCTAACCATAGAAGCCTCGGGCTCAGACGCTCATTTTGAGGGTATACCGCTGCAGCTTGTTAACCCAATCGGGCACTTTGACCTCGGTATCTGGAGCGCCGGGAAAGTAGGGCTTGATATCTATCACCGGGGTGCCGTCGATGGCATCAAGCACAGTAACCTTTAGTACATTGCCTTTTCTCTCTACAAGCTTTGCTACGGCAATCCCTATCGGATTGGGCCTTACCGGGCTGCGGGTGGCGAATACACCAACGAAAGGCAGGTCCGTCCTCATTTGGGGATGTGTCTTTAACGGAGTTTGTTCTTGGCCGGCGAACAGGTGCATCCAGAAAAGCACTATTATATGAGAGAAGTCCTCCAGACCGTCTATAGCCTCCTCGAAGCCGGGCTCGAACACCAGCTCGGAGACTACCTTAGACCAGTCGCGAATTCCTGTCTCCTTGACGTTGTTTTTTACTCTGGCGATGGGCTTCAACACGATCGGGACTTGTTCTCTCTTTTTTCCGCTCAACGTCTTCCCCCGTTCACCGCTGCCCGATGCGGTTCTATTCGTATCTCAGTGCCTCGATGGGATCGAGACGGGAGGCTCTGTGGGCTGGATAAAGCGCGGCCAGGAGGGCGATCAGGGTGCTGAGAGCGATGACCCCCACGATAAGCCACCACGGGAAAACGGATATATTAAATGTCTCGAAATCCGCGAGAAAGGTGCTGTGGGAAACCTGGTTGATAATAAAGCCGAGGCCGTAGCCTATAGCTACACCGATGACCCCTCCCAGGAAACCGATGGCTGCTCCCTCGGTAGTAAAGAGCCTGCGAACTGTTCCCTGGGATGCTCCTACCGCCTTCATCACCCCGATTTCCCTTGTGCGCTCGTATATAGCCATGATCAATGTGTTGATGATCCCCAGGGAGGCGACGCCCAGGGCGATCAGCCCGAATACGCTGAGAACAGCCTGGATTATGGTGAAGATGTCGCCGACAAGACCCAAGACATCGGCGGACGTGAGCGCGCCCAAGTCGAGGTCTTCGACTGCTTCGGCTACCTGGTCAGCGTACTGACTGTCCTCGACCTTTACCTGCAGAATGGCAGGTGGCACCTCATCAGTATAAAGCTCCGGCTCATTCGCCCAAAAGCGGGCTATTTCCTTGCCGTCTTCGATAGAGATCATAATCTGAGTCGAACTCAGCGTTTTCTCGGCTACTCCCACTATCTCGAAGGTATAGTCCTTAGTCTTGGTTGGTAGCCCTATGAAGCTGGTTATCTGCCCGACCTGTATGACTACCTCTTGCCCCAGGGCGTCCTCTGCCCGGTCGAAGTTGAAGGATTCGAGGTACTGATTGGCGATAATGCACTCACCCTGTGAATCATCATTAAGGTACCTTCCCGCCACGAGCTCTTTCGATGTAATCAAATAGTCTGGTAAGGCTGTGAGCTGTGTTCGGAATCTCTTCTCTGAGTTCTGCAATCTGACTGAGTCTGCCGAGACCATTATATAGGGATCCACTCGCTCTACATGCTCGAGTGCACGGACACTCTCGATTTCTTGCGGCGTCAGTGGGGCCAGTGAATAGGGGCTGCCTTCGTCGTCAGTTATTTCCTCAGGGCTACCGCCGAAGCCCATGGCGCCAAATCCTATCTGGAATGCGTTTGGGTTGGAGCCGACCATCAGTACGTCGGGGGGCATAGTCGCCCTGATCTGAGCGGTGAGAAATTCCTGCGCACCGACTCCCAGTGATACGAGCAGCGATACCAAAGCTGCCCCGATGACGACAGCGAAGATGGTCAGGAAGCTGCGCAGCTTCCTGCGCCGCAGGTTGGAGAACGCGTTGCGTAAAAGGTCTCTTATAGTCAAGATACTACTTTCTTTCTGTCGACCTGGCTATCCGGCCGTCTAGCATGTGTATAACTCGATTAGCATGTTCGGCGATCATCATTTCGTGGGTAACCAGCAGCATGGTTATACCACGCTCCTTGCTCAACCGTTGCAGAAGCTCCACGATGAGCTCACTTGTCCTGCTGTCGAGGTTTCCTGTAGGCTCATCGGCAAGCAAAATCCTGGGGTCGTTTACCAGGGCGCGTGCAATGGCGACCCGCTGCCTCTCACCTCCTGAAAGCTGTCCCGGCGTATGACCGAGACGTTCGGCTAGCTCAACCGTTTCCAAGGTATCCCTGGCTATTTCATTACGCTTTCTCAGCGGGACCTTGGCGAATACGAGAGGCAGCGCCACATTTTCTAAGGCTGTATACGTGGGCTGAAGGTTGAAGGTTTGAAAGACGAAGCCCACCTTTTTATTGCGGTATAGCGAGAGCTCTCTGTCGCTGGCTTTACTCAGGTTCTGTCCGTCTACTACGACTGTGCCGGTGGTGGGGGAATCGAGCCCTCCGATGATATTAAGCAGCGTGCTCTTGCCTGAGCCAGACGGTCCTACGATAGATATGAATTCACCTTGACTGATCTCCAGATCGATGCCGGCAAGCGCATTGATGGTCTCGTCACCCATGCGGTACAGTCGCCAGACATTGCGCAATTCGATCATAGTGCTCTCATCTCTGGGAGTATCTGCGGGTTATAGTATACCATCTCGCGGTGGCTGCGGAGATGGGACACGGACCTGTGTCTGAAAAGCTGGCGCACGAGCAGTGTTCGCATAGCTCTAGGTCTGGGATCTGGTCTCCTCTTCCGCTCCCCAGCTTTGCATCAGCTTCTTGATTCTCTCTGCAAGTTTGGGGCTGGCCCTTAGCCTCTGGATGAATACGGGGCAGCCCTCGAGGAGGAAATTCTGTGTCGCTGCGGCGAGTTCGGCAAAGTATCTGGACATGGTGGCATCGTCTGAAGCGAAGGGTGAAGCTGGCAACTGCCTTTTAATATCATCCGCGGTATACCTCATCGGCATGACGCAGGACTTATACCAGGGGCATTCTTTGCACTGCACCACAGCATCGGCTTCATCAAGTATATCGCTCACCTGCAACACCTTACTTGCGAAATGGTAGCGCATAGGGGATTCGAACCCCTGATCTCCGCCTTGAGAGGGCGGTGTCCTAGGCCGCTAGACGAATGCGCCGTGTATAGCCAGTTTGTTAAGGGTAAAAAGCTGGGGATCCAGGATTCGAACCTGGGCCTACGGATCCAGAGTCCGCTGTCCTACCGCTAGACCAATCCCCATCGCTCCGGATTAATACGGTAATAGTGTAGTGGAGCGGGGTTCTATTGTCAACGTGCGGGGTAATCGAGGCAGGGAAATCGACAGAAGCCCTGAGAGCCAAATCTGGGCGTTTTTCCCACAGCACCTAGGGCTTTTGAATGGTAAGACGCTGTGCTTTTGGGGTGAGGCGCAGCCTGGGATAGAACGCAAGTTCTGAACGTAGATGACATAAGGTTTACATAATTAACATAAAATATAGTACTTTAAGCTAGTTCGGAACATTAGTTCTCTTTATACATGGCTAAAGGCGTTTTTCGTAGCTCTTACAGTGTGTTAACCCGGTATACATTGTGTGCTTGGTATTAAGGTGCCATGAGGATTAGGGATGGTATCGGGGCCTTATTCTATTGACAGCGGGCGTGACTCAATTGTATCCTTTTTCGAGGAGGTATGACTATATGAAAAGGCTTCTGCTCCTGATCATAGTTGTGGCAACTCTTCTTGTGTGTGGCTGCGGTGGAGATGAGGAGGTGGTTCCTACAGCCACGCCGACGCTAGAGCCAACCTTCCAGCCTACGGCTACCGAGATCGCGCCAACCATCCAGCCTACGGCTACCGAGATCGCAATACCTATTGTTGATATCACGAGACAGTACGCCGCTATAATTGAAACAGAAAAGGGTAATCTGACTCTGGAGTTGTATGCCAGCTATGCCCCTATCACCGTCAGTAACTTCATTTACCTCGCAAATCAGGGGTTCTACGACGGAACCACATTCCACCGTGTAATACCGGGCTTCATGGCGCAGGGCGGTGACCCAACGGGGACAGGAACAGGTGGTCCTGGCTATTTCATTCGCGACGAGATCAGCGGGCTCACGCATGTTGCCGGTGCTTTATCTATGGCGAATTACGGTGTTCCCAACACTGGCGGCTCCCAGTTCTTTATTACGTACGTACCCCGCCACGACCTCGATGGCAGGTACTCAGTCTTCGGCCAGCTTATCGAGGGGATGGATGTCTTGGAGAGTCTCACCCCGAGAGACCCTTCTCAAAATCCGGATTACGAAGGCGATACCATAATACGGATAACTATATATGTAGTAAGTTAGCTATAATGGTAGCTCGCAGTATTATGGTATCGGTTACGGGCTAATACGCAGCCTCCGATTGCTTCAGCTTGCAGTCGATATTGAGGCATTCAAAGCGGTTACTGCACTGATACCAGAAGAGAGACATCTCTCCGCAGACCGGGCACTTCTGTACGCGGGGAGCGTTTATTCCCCTCTTTTTAAAGGCGGATTCCTTGTATTTACAAATCGGGCAACTGGCATCGGCCCCGTAGTAACGCCTGTGTTTGGGGCAGTACCTCGAGCCCTTATCCTGTCCAGACGGGTGTTTGCTTGATCGAGCGTCCATCTCCTCTGGCTCTCTCTAGCTCCATGATATCACAAAGGAGCTGTCCCTTTGTGCTACCGGATAGTGTATAATGGGGACAGACTGGCAGTGCTACTATGGATTACGAATATCACTGGATTTACTGTCCCGACTGCGACAGGACCCTGGTCTTCGAGTCCCGGGTGGAGGGTGACGGTGAAGCGGTTGAGCAGATTATCTGCCCTGAGTGCGGCAGGGAGCTGGCTGAGATCAGGACTGACGACGGCTGCGATTGTATCGGCATGGCCTGTGGCTATGTGTTTCCGGGCGGTCGGTGCTGCGGCTGAACTTCAGTGCCTTCTATTTGGGCAATTGGTTAGATACAGGCTCTGATTCTGGCGATTTCTCCAAATGTTACCTGCGAAGCTTATCAAGCGCAGCCTCAATGCGCTTGAGGCACTTGTCTTTACCCAGCACGGCCATGGTCTGGAAGAGGGGTGGGGCTGCGGTGCTTCCCGTAGTCGCCACCCTGAGCAGGCCGAAGAAATCGCCTGTCTTCATCCCCAACTCAGAGGCAAGGGGACGCAGCGCCAGTTCGAGGGATGACGCTTCGAAGGTCAGTTTTCGAAGCTGGGTCAGAGCGTCCACGAGAGCTGCTATTGCGGCTTCCCTGGTTAGCTTCTTACCGAGAAGAAGGTCGGGTTCGTAATCGGGCTGGTCTATGAAAAAGAAGGCGAATTGGTCCGCTGCTTCTTTAAAAGTCGTCAACCGCTCTTGGATTAGCGGTATTATCTGCTGCACATATTCCCGTGATACAGGCCGCTTTACCTCTTCGGGCAGGTGTTTCTCCAGGAAGGGCAGCAAATGCTCTCTCAATTCCCCAGGGCTCATGTTGCGGATGTAGTGCCCGTTCATCCACATCAGCTTGTCCTGGCTGAATATAGCCCCGGTCTTGCTGATACGCTCCAGTGAGAAATGGCGCACCAGTTCCTCAGTGGTAAAGAGCTCGGTACGGTCATCCAGCGACCAGCCGAGCAGGGTGAGGAAGTTTATCATCGCCTGCGGCAGGTATCCTTGGTCGCGGTATTCGGTGATAGATACAGCGCCGTGCCTCTTGCTCAACTTGCTGCCATCGCTTCCCAGGATCATAGGCAGGTGTGTGAACAGCGGCGGCTCGTAGGCAAGGGCGCTGTAGAGCAGGATATGGCGCGGGGTGCTCGACAACCATTCGTCGGCTCTGAGGACGTGTGAGATTTCCATCAGGTGGTCGTCAACTATGTTGGCGAGGTGATAGGTCGGGTATCCGTCAGACTTGAGCAGCACGAAGTCATCGAGGGTGCTGTTGTCGAACGTCACCTCTCCCTTAATCAAGTCATTGAAGCTGGTCTCACCATCGAGGGGGGTCTTGAACCGGACTACGGGAGTTATACCCTGAGCTTCGAATTTGTCCCGTTCCTCCTGACTCAGGTTACGGCAGTGGCGGTCATAGCTGCGCGTCGATTCCTTGCGCTCGGCCATTTCGGCTCGCATCTTGGCGAGTCGCCCCGGGGAGCAGTAGCAGTAATATGCATAGCCATCCGCTACCAGGAGCCGTGCAATCTTCTGGTAGATGTCCAGGCGCTGTGACTGGAAATAGGGCCCGTAATCGCCGCCAATATCCGGCCCTTCGTCCCAGTCTATCCCCAGCCAGCGCAGCCCGTCTAGTATAGCTTCTATCGCTCCTTTTACTTTGCGGCTTACATCGGTGTCTTCGATACGTACGATAAAGCTGCCGCCGCTGTGCCTGGCGAAGAGCCAGTTGAACAGCGCGGTCCTGATATTCCCGATATGGGGGTATCCGGTTGGGCTGGGTGCGAAGCGCACCCGGACATTTCGTTCGCTCATAGCTTACCGTTGATATCGCTAGCTGCTGTTTTCATATTCTAGCATCATCGGTAGTGGGAGTCTATTCGACATTTACACAGGCAGTCAAATCCTTGACAGGAACAATTGGAAATAGTAATTTTAGGGATGACTCAAACACGATGTCCATTTTATAACACTTCAATGCGTAGAATAGCAGAGGTGATCACGGTATTATGACTACACACGGAACAGCCGCTCCCACCGACTTCATTCGGGCTATCATTAACGAAGACCTTAAGACTGGCAAATACGGGGGGCGTGTGCACACGAGGTTCCCTCCTGAGCCGAACGGCTATTTGCACATAGGGCACGCCAAGTCCATCTGCCTCAATTTCGGCATCGCAGCCCAGTACGGAGGCCTGTGCAATCTGCGGTTCGATGATACCAATCCTGTCAAGGAAGAGGAAGAGTACGTCGAGTCTATTATCGAAGACGTCCGCTGGCTGGGGTTCGATTGGCAGGACCGGCTGTTTTACGGGTCGGACTACTTCGAGCAAATGTATGAGTACGCTGTGCAGTTGATCAAAGCCGGTAAGGCCTATGTCGATGACCTGAGTGCGGATGAGGTCAGACAGTACCGCGGCACGCTCATCGACCCCGGCAGGGAAAGCCCGCACCGCAGCCGTTCGGTCGAGGAGAACCTTGATTTATTTGAACGCATGCGGGCGGGGGAGTTCGCCGACGGCTCCCGCGTGCTCCGCGCAAAAATCGATATGTCGTCGCCGAACCTGAATATGCGCGACCCTGCCATGTACCGCATCCTGCACGCGGAACATCATCGCACTGGCGACAGGTGGTGTATCTACCCCATGTACGACTGGGCACATGGACTCGAGGATTCCATCGAGGGGATTACCCATTCCATCTGCACGCTGGAATTCGAGGACCACCGCCCGCTGTACGACTGGTTTCTCGAAGAGCTGGGAGTCTATCATCCGCAGCAGATCGAGTTCGCCCGCCTCAACCTTACCTACACCATTATGAGCAAGCGAAGGCTGCTGCAACTGGTGGAGCGGGGACATGTTACTGGCTGGGACGACCCCCGGATGCCGACCGTTTCGGGGCTGCGCAGGCGCGGATACACGCCGGAGTCTATCCGTAGTTTCTGCGAGCGTATCGGTGTTGCCAAGACCGACAGCACCATCGATGTTGCGCTCCTCGAGCACTGCATCCGGGAGGATTTAAACAAACGCGCCCCGCGCGTGATGGGCGTGTTACGTCCCCTGCGCGTGGTCATTGATAACTATCCCGAAGGCCAGACCGAAGAGGTAGACGCCGTCAACAATCCGGAGGACCCCGATATGGGGATGCGGAAGGTGCCTTTCTCACGCGTACTTTACATAGAACAGGACGATTTCCGCGAGGACCCGCCGGATAAGTTCTTCCGGCTTGCCCCGGGCCGCGAGGTGCGGCTGCGGTATGCCTACCTTATTACGTGCGTGGATGTGGTGAAGGATGAGCGGACTGGCGAAGTGGTCGAGCTGCATTGTACGTATGACCCTGAGACGCGGGGAGGGACAACTCCCGACGGGCGCAAGGTCAAGGGGACCATTCACTGGGTTTCTGCCGCTCACGCGCTCGAGGCCGAGGTGCGGCTTTATGACCGGCTGTTCACCGTGGAGGACCCGGGAGACGTAGCGGATTTCGAGAGCGTCTTGAATCCCAACTCGCTGGAGACCGTGACGGGGTGCGTCGAATCCAGCCTGGCGGGCGCAGCCCCGGGAAACCGGTATCAGTTCGAACGGCTGGGCTATTTCTGCGTCGATTCGAAGGACTCTTCCAGTGGGCGTCTGGTCTTCAACCGCACGGTTACCCTGCGCGATACGTGGGCTAAGATCGAGAAGAAGCTATAGGATAGACGATATAGCTAACCGTTAGCCTCTCTGGTGACACGTTCCAGCACTTCCTCCAGCTCCGTGGGCAGCTCTGAACTGAACTCCACATACTCGCTGCTTGAGGGCAGTCTGAAGCCGAGGCGGTGGGCGTGGAGGAACTGCCGCCTCAACAGGGGCGACTTTTTCCCGTAGACAGGGTCGCCGAAGACAGGATGTCCTATCGCCGCGAGGTGCACCCTTATCTGGTGAGTGCGCCCTGTTTCCGGCATTACCTCGAGCAGGGTGTAGCCTTCTAGGTACTTCATCACTTTATATTCTGTGCGTGCCTCTCTGCCTCCGGAGACAACCGCCATACGTTTCCTGTCCCTGGGGTTGCGGCCAACGGGTGCCTCGATGGCGCCTCGCTCGGGGGAAAGGCGCCCTGAAACCAGCGCTATGTATCCCTTTGTAATCGTGCGTTGCTTGATCTGGCGTGAAAGGCTCATCTGGGCGGCGTCGTTCTTTGCCGCCATTATCAGCCCAGAGGTATCCTTATCCAGCCGGTGCACGATGCCGGGGCGAAGGGAGCCGTCGATTCCACCGAGGTCAGGGCAGCGGGCGAGGAGGGCGTTTACCAGCGTGCCGCTGCGCTGTCCCGCAGCGGGGTGAACGAGCAGTCCCGCCGGCTTGTCGATTACTATGACGTCGTTATCCTCATAGACAACGTTAAGCGGGATGGCCTCAGGTGTCAGGGCAATCGGCGCAGGGGGTGGCAGGGTGACTTCGATGCTTTCGCCGGGGTTGAGCCTGTGGCTCGCTTTGGCGTGGTGGCCGTTAACGAGGACATGGCCGTCATCGATTAATTTATGGGCATAGGCACGTGATATCTGGCAGTGCTCTGCTATATACCTGTCGAGGCGACTGCCGTGGCTGTCTACGGTAAATTCGAGCCGCTTGTTCATGAGAAGCCGCTTAACTGACTCTCTTTCTGGCGGAGAGCAGCAGGTACAGGGCGATAAGGAAGGTGCCGATGACTATGGACGAATCGGCGAGGTTGAATACCGGCCAGAAGCCTACGTCTATGAAATCGGTGACTTCCCCGAAGCGAATACGGTCGATAAGGTTGCCTATAGCGCCTCCCAGGTCGAGCCCGAGGCCTGCCTTGAGCAGCTTGCTCCCCGGTGGCAGGTAGCGCAGATAGAGTACGAGAACCACGATCCCGATGATGGCCACTATTGCCAGAAGGAGTGCCTGGTTGGCGAAGAGCCCGAATGCCCCCCCGGTATTGGTGGTGTAGGTGAGCCGCACTATGCCCTCTTCGGGAATTGACTGCCCTAGGTCCATATTGGCCCTGATCAGGCACTTGCTGAGCTGGTCGATACCGATTACCGCTAAGGCGGTCAGCAGCAGGGGCAGCCCCTTTATCACTCTGTGGTTAAGCACCTGTGGTCTCGCCATTGTACTCTGCTTAAGACACCTTTATTTACGATTCCGAGTTTAGCATATACGGTAGGGGCATTCAATTGACACCCGCCTGCGGGGAGCCTAGAATCGCATTGTGAAGCCTGCTAGGGGCACGTACGCCCTTATCCTAGCTCTGGATAAAGACTCTGCCATCACTGTGGGGAAGCTGACCAAGTTTTCCTTCCCTGCGGGTTACTATCTCTACGCTGGCAGCGCGCTGGGAGGTCTTTTCCCCCGGGTCAGGCGGCATATTAAGGGTGGCAACAAGCTCCACTGGCACATCGATTATCTGAGGCGGGAGGCGAGGGTGGTCGAGGTCTGGTATCTGGTTTCCGATGAAAGTCTCGAGTGTCGCTGGTATCAGGCTGCAGCAGGTATATCTCAGGCCAAGGTGCCGGTCGCTGGCTTCGGCTCCTCGGGATGTGGGTGTGTTTCCCACCTGGTCTATTTCCCCACCGCGCCATCGTTCACAGAGTTTCGCCGCCGTCTCGGCGATAGTGGGAGGGATGTACGGAAGATGTCTGTTGAATGGGGGGAGATGCCCTAGCTCTGCGAATCAGGGTGAAGCGTGTCTGTAAAGAAGGTGGCAATCCGGGGAGCTATCTCACCCTCGTAGCCCCACCAGAAGTGGTCGGCTCCCGAGATTATCTCGTATTGCCTGGGCTCCGGGAGCTCGTCGGTGAAGCTCTTGAGGTCAGCGGCGGGCAGTGCGAGGTCCCTGCTGCCCCACAGGAGAAGCTTCGGCTTGCCATAGCTCTCTATGGGCGAGGGGTG
>Ga0209427_10000111_pt1 | contig 73068 bp, 69 predicted proteins | sample DeeMarSWOR136_30_FD_187465 | JGI IMG/M metagenome (GOLD analysis project Ga0209427, IMG submission 187465) | Marine sediment microbial communities from White Oak River estuary, North Carolina - WOR-1-36_30 (SPAdes) (version 2) | ecosystem: Environmental > Aquatic > Marine > Intertidal zone >... | reverse complement strand
TTCACCTCTTCAGTAGCTATGGATTCCATGTCTCCTTTTAAAATAACTACTTTTTTTCCCTTTGTTCCCCAGATATCTGGGTCTGTGGGTCCAAAAAGGGCTATAGTTGGAATTCCTAGTGCTGCGGCTATATGAGTAACTCCTGAATCATTCCCAATATAGAACCTGCATAATGCTATTAAACCGGATAAGAGCTTTAAAGGAAGGTTTTTGGCAAGAACAGGGCTCATATCTTTCATCGCATCAAAAATTCCTTCTTCAGCAGGACCCAGTATCAAGAGAATCTTTGCATTGTATTTCTCTCTCATCCATGTCGCTACTTCAGAAAATCTTTTCAGAGGCCAGTTCTTCTTTTTGCTCCCGCTTCCCGGATGAATCGCAAAAATAGTATCTTGGATAGGGTTGATACCTTGTGTTTTCAAAAAATCTTCAGCCATTTTTTTTGTATCCTCACCAATATAAAGCTCAGGAGTTTTATTATCGGATTCAATCCCGTATTTTTTCAGGGAATCTAAGAGATAATCGATGACATGCCCTTTCCGTTCATCAGGAGGGAAAGGAGGGATGGAAATCACCCCACCCTTGCAAAATTTCTTGATATTGTTCGAAAAAACCTCTTCCTTTATAAATGAGAAAATTAAATCAAATCGATTAAGGTATTGAAGAAGACCATCTTTTGGATGGGCATCTTTGACAAACAGGGAGAATAAATCTTTATCTTCTATGGATACAATCTTATCGATATAATTACTCTCCTCTAAAAGAGAGAGCCGATCTTTCTGCCCCATCATCTCAATAGAGGCATCAGGAAATCTTTTTCGAATGGCCTGGAGTACTGGTAAAAATAAAATAATATCTCCAATAGCGCCTATTCGGATGATCAATATCTCTTTTATTTTTTCAAAATCTCTCCTCTTTTGTTCCATAGTGAATATAAATATATTATAAAAGCTACCCTATTTCTATTTCTTTTATTCATTGACAACCCCCCTCTTCCCATTTAAATTTAGAATATGAAAAGAATAAAAATCCTATCAGAAAATATTGTCTTAAAGAATATCTTCATATTATGCCTTTTTGTCCCATTTCTTTTTTTGGGGTGTAGCAGAGGCGAGAAAACCGAATCCATTTATGAAATTTTATCGCTGCAGGACTTCAGCCACGGTCAGGTAGGGAAATATTCCGCAAAGGTCTATATAAAAGAGGGATTAACTGAAGAGATCATCAAAGAGATTATAAAAGATGTGACATTAAAGGTAAGAAGGGATAACAATGCTGATGTTGTATGGATTCTTGTATATAAAAGCAAAATCCCTACCCTTGATACACTCACAGCAACAACCCAGTGGATTAATAAAAACCTGAAAAAAGAGCTTTGGCCCTATTTGGAAAAGAGCCCTGTATTTATAACCCTTGAAGATAAGTCACTGATTTATATAAGGTTTTATCCTCAAAAATCATCCGAAAAAACAAAGGAACAACAATAAAAAAATATGAAAATGAAAAAGTTAATCCTAAAAAAGCCCATCTTCATCTTAATTATAGCTATTCTTTTTATATTCATACCGATCAGTAATCTCTCTTATGGGCAGGAAATCAAGGTATTAATGATAGAGCAGCTGACAGATGTTCCCTCTACAGAAGAAAGACCGATCTGGCATCCTGATGGGACGAAGATTATCTATGACTCCAGGGTCTATTCTGATATTGACATATGGGTGATGGACAGCGATGGAAAAAATAAGACCAGGCTCACCTCTGAACCGTTTGTTGAGGCCAATCCCTCCTTCAGCCCTGATGGTTCAAAGATTCTTTTTTATTCTAATAAAGCAGGCAATCATGATATCTGGATCATGGACAAAGACGGAAAAAACTGGCAGCAACTCACAACCGATAAAGCTGTCGATATCTTTCCCTCATGGAGCCGTAAAGGAGACAAGATTGCCTTTGTTTCAGACCGTTCAGGCAATACGGATGTCTGGGTTATGGACAGTGATGGGAAAAACCAGACCCAGATAACAAAATATCCGGGAAATGATGGTGCACCGGACTTTAGCCCTGATGGAAATAAAATAGCCTTCCATTCTAACAGAGCAGGAAACAGGGATATCTGGGTTATAGACCTGAGAACTGGTGAACTCACCCAGCTAACCACAAGCATCTATGAGGACCTCGCTCCAGACTGGAGTCCTGATGGAAGCAAGATTGCCTTTTTTTCAGATAGATCGGGAAATTTTGATTTATGGGTCATGGATGCAAATGGTGAGAACCTCCAACAACTGACAACAAACCACTGGGTAGACTGGAGTCCGAATTGGAGTCCTGACGGAAGCAAGATTGCCTTTTACTCGAATCGAACGGGCAATGGCGATATCTGGGTCATCACACTCGGTTATTCTTTTTAGTTTTAAGATGAGGATTTATGGATTCTGCTTCGTGGGTTGGAATTTTTCTGTTAACTTTGCGTAGCTCTTCCCATCAATAATAAAAAGAGTTTGTCTTTGAGCTAAATTTTTACCTCAATCGGCATAATACCGTATTTTTCAAAATCCCTGTATTCGACTTTTTCTGCTGTTGCCTTCAGAATGACATATGCGGGGTCGTCTTTACCTTCTTTAAAATATCTGGTCCATTCATCTTTCCACATCTTATGTTTGGTCTCAGCGTCTTCAAGAATCTCTACCTTCCCAAAAATACGAATATCCTTTCTCTCTTCATTCATGGTAATGCAAACCAGATTGTTCTTTTTAATCTGTCGGATCTTGTTTGAGAATGAAAAGGTAGAATACCATATGCTAAAATCATCATCTACCTGGGCATGGGCCATTACCCTTCCCCATGGCTTGTCATCTTCGACCGTAGCCACAGATGAGACGGTTTGCGCCTTTGCAAAACTTAGAGCTTCACTTCTCAGTCTCTCCTCCATAACTCACCTCCCCAAAAATTAAAAAAATAATATTTTATTTATTCCAGATTCTTATTTTCTCTATTCATCAATTTATATCAAGAAAAGTCAGAAAATACAAGAAGTGATTAACGATGAGGTCAAAAGCTTTCCGTATAAATCCGCTTTGAAACCAAAAGCATCAATATCCAGGGAACGCCTGTTAAAACCATAAACACGGTGTAATAGGGAGAAAAAAACTTTAATGCGATAACCACACCTAACATATTGTTCATAAAAGACTTCGTTATCGTCACTGTTCTCCGCTCTTCCTTTTTAAGCTTCATCGGCACAAGATAAATGATTAAGAGAGAGAGAAAGATTAAAAACTGAAATAGCATTAAGCTCATACAATTAAGGAGGTTTTGGAAGATGTAGCTGTGGTGAGGACTTAGTGCAAATATAGTAATAAAAAATAAGCCGATTATCGCAATAGAATTGAGATAGGGATCGATCCTTTTTACCCTGTCATTATACTTATAAAGCACAATAGCGGCTAAGACAAGGGGGATGATAATCAGCTCAAAAAGGCTGAGGGCCAATAGATTCACGTCAATGGATAACTTCCTTCCTATGAGAAGATAGAATAAAAGAGGAATGCTGAATACGGAGACTATATGATTTAAAATAACCAAAACAACAGAGAGGTTTGTCTCTCCCTGAAACATATTTGCCAATACTGGAGAGAAAACAGCAGAGGGGAGAGCAACTAAAAGGAGGACGGCAATAGCAAACTCCTCATTGATCAATTTGAAAAGGAGATAGAATAGGATGGGAAACAAAATCATTTGAATAAAGGAGATAAAAAATAGAAGAGAGGGTCTTTTCATATAATCAACAATCTTTTTATAATCAATTTTTAGAAAGGATAAAAACATCACAAAACCGAGGATAAATGGGACTAAAAACTCAAATCTGGAAAAGGAATCTGTGAGAACCCCGATGATGAGACCAGATATAAATATTAAGGATGAATATCTCTCAACTATTTCTGCAAATCTCATGGTTTATCTCTCTATCAAAAAGATTGAAACCAAAAGCAGGTCTTTTTACTAAAAATCTTTATAAATTTTGCCACGCAATTATATGAAAACCAATTTGAGTGTCAATATAAATCAACGGTTAAAAATTCCTCTTTATATTCTTCTCAGGAATTTAAAAACTTTCTTGACAACTGAGTTCATATATAGTAAGTATAATCTCTTTAAATAATTTAATGATTTAAATCTTTCGTATTGTATTGTTTTTATTATTTTTTTTTAATAAAAGGGGTGAAAAGTCACTATGGGAAAATATAGACATGTCCGAAAAAAGGTAGAAGAGCTAAAAGAAAGATCAAAGCATGTCGGAACAAATGTTACGGTATATACGGGTCCCCTTCTTGGTAAAATCGCCATGCTTTCAGGCCAGAGGAATGATTACCACGGAACCAACTGGGATACTAGGGTAAGGAACCGTTCTGCCAAATATTCTATTGTGCTGGGAAGCCACAAGACTCAAATGGTTGGAAATACACCTGAGCAACAGGAGACTCTGAATACCCTTGAATTAAACATGGCAAGAATCTTTGGGGGAGAATACGGTGGAAAGCAGTATGCAGGCCATGCCAATCTGCTCCCTATCGATTATATTCACAGAGTAATGGGGAGCGGGGCTGATATGGACTTTACCTTTAACTGCAATCTTCTTGTAACCACGAAGGATCCTTCTTATCACCATATCCCCTATATGTATGGAAAGATGTGCAGGGATGTCGACCCTGTAAAGGGCGCTCCTGATATCTATATCCTTCTGGTTCCCGATATTAATACCGGTGCTTTCGGAAGGTTCTATGCCTTTCCTGAAGAAAGAGTAACTTTCGGGATTGGGAGCGATTACATGGGAGAGGCTAAAAAGGGTTTCTTGAGGATGGCCATGTATCTTGCAAAACAAAAGGGTATATTAGGAATCCATGCCGGGTCAAAATTAATCAGGGCAAAAGACAGAAAAACTGGCAAAATCAAACAGTATGGTGTTCTTGTTCTCGGCCTTTCAGGAACAGGCAAGACAACCTTTGTTGGACATCCGCATTATCTGGACAAAAAGAATGAAGCAGCCCTTGTGGTTCAGGATGATTTTGTAGGATTAAAGATCAAGAACGGAACAGTTTTGGGAACAGAGGTAGCCCTCTATCTCAAGACAGACCTGGATGAAGAAGATACGCTTCTGAGACCTCTGACCGAGTCCTCCGAGTTTTTAGTACAAAATCTTTATGTCGACAGCAAGGGAAAGATGCATTATCTTGAAGAGGATCTCTGTGCCAATGGAAGAGGAATTTTACCCCTAAGTGCCTTTCCTGAAGAGAGACGGTATGAAAGTCTTGACCTGCCTCCAGTGGACGAGCTGGACGGACTCCACATCTTTTTTAACACAAGAAGGGACACTGTTGTTCCTATTATACAGGAATTAACCTCTGAACAGGCAGCAGCCGCTTTTATGCTCGGCGAATCGATTGAAACGAGTGCAGGAGACCCCGCCAAGGCAGGGCAGTCTATCAGAATCGTCGGAACAAACCCCTTTATTGTCGGAAACGAGGGAGAAGAAGGGAACATCTTTTACGAATTTGTCAAAAAATATGAAAAAAAGGTGAGATGCTTCCTGATGAATACAGGTGGTGTCGGAGAGATAAGAGACCCCAAAAATCCATTGAAGATAAAAAGACCACCCCAAAGACCTTGGAAATCGGGAATTGGTTATATTTCTAGGGCGATATTTCGAGGCTCGGCAAAGTGGAAAGACTATCCCGATTTTGGGACAAAGGTCCTCGTTAGCGGTGTAACAGATGAGAAAAACAAGACCTTCGATATGAAGAGGTTTGATCCAATAAAGGCCTATGACAAGAGTACGAGAGAAAAAATGGTGAAAGAATTGAACAGAGAGAGGATAGAATGGTTAGAAAAATATCCCTCCTTTGCTCCTGATATTGTAAAAGCCATGAAAAAAAGCTTAAGCCTGTAAAATATTTAGAGGCTTCACGAAAAATCTTTATTCCTCTTCGGGCTCTCCCAGTGACTCAAAGTATCCTTTTATGATGCTTCTTTCTTCTTTACTCAGTCTAAAATCTGAGGCACCAGCATTTTCAATAACCTGCTCAGGGTTCCGTGCACCGACAATAGCGCTCGTAATGCCAGGTTCAGTTATAACCCAGTTAATGGAAAGCTGGGCTAAAGTGGCGTTATGCTCCTTTGCAATCGGTTTGATCTTTTCCAATGTATCAAGGATGCGTCTTCGGTTTTTGGGCTGAAACCATAACTGATCTATCCGTAAATCTCCCTGATTAAACTTACGCTCCATTGTTACCTTTCCTGTAAGAAGCCCCTGTCCCAGAGGTCCATAGACAATCAAACCGATATTATGTTTCTTACAATAGGGAAGGATATTTTTTTCAATATCTCGAAAGAGAAGGCTATACCTTGGCTGGTCACTGGCCACATCACCATACTCAAGAGATGTCTTGATCATCTCTGTTGTAAAATTACTTACTCCGATAGCCCTGATCTTTCCTTCTTCTTTCAGACGAAGGAGGGCCTCCATGGTCTCATCAAGGGGAGTTGTACTATCAGGCCAGTGGCATTGGTAGAGATCAATCACATCCACACCAAGACGTTTCAAGCTCAATTCACATTCCTCTTTTATTGAATGGGCCTTCAGGTTGCGATAGAGCTTCAGGGCTTTTCCTCGGCTATCTATGGTTTCAAAAAAGAGTTCCCCTTCCTCTAAGTCCCATCTGAGTCCACATTTTGTAGCAACAATAACCTCGTTTCTCCTCCCTTTAATCGCCCTTCCAACAACCTCCTCACTGTGACCGAAACCATAAACCGGGGCTGTATCAATGCATGTCATTCCCAAATCCAGGGCCTTATGAATCGCAGCAACAGAAACCTCATCATCAGCTCCTCCCCAGAGCCAACCCCCAATAGCCCAGGCACCAAAGATAATGATGGGGACTTCAAGTTCGCTCTTTCCAAGTTTTCTCAATTCCATAAATTTCACCTTTCTCAGATAAAATAATAAAAAATATGATATAAAAAATTTATAGGAGAGCGTCTTTATTGTCAATGGGAAAATGTGATTCGATTTTTGGGTGTTTGACAAGCGAGCGAGGAAATCATGTTTTTTTGATCCCCCTTCTGCTTTTTAGGAATTTTTCCTTATCTTTTTTAAATCCCCCTTTCGATTTTTTAGGTATTTAGCAAGTGAGCGAGGATAAAAGAAGCAGCTGTTTGAAGGCAAAGCCTGAGTTTGCTGCTTCTCCGAGTAAACGCAGCTCAATACCGTTTAAAAAAATCGAGGGGTGCCATTTTTTTGGTTCGTTTGCTTTCGCAAGCAAGAAAGGTGAAAATCTTTTACAAAAGATGAAAAAAGGAACGGGAAAAATCATCCTAAATTACTGGACCTTTGAGAGCATATAAGCAATAGCATTTTCAATATCTTGGTCAGAACAATCACCACATCCACCTTTAGGGGGCATAACTTTAAAACCTTTTAATGTATGCTCAAGCAGGACCTTTTCACCCTGTTTGATGCGGAAAGCCCATGCAGCCTTATCGCCTATTTTTGGCGCGCCAGCAACTCCAGCAGCATGACAGGCCATGCAGACTCTGTTATAGATGGCCTCACCCTTCTTGACGTCTCCCTTTGAGAAGGAGGCGGTTAGTGAAACAGTAATAAAAGCAACTACAGCAAGTATGATTATATATTTCTTCATTGTCTAAACCTCATAAAAATTTTTAAGTATTGATAACTAATTTAATGTCTTTTATCAAAATTTTCAAAATTGTCAACAGAAAATTTTGATCTGATAAACTTTTCGAAGATTCCCCAATAATACAGAAAAATGGCTATTCAACTCGAAAATATTGGATATTTACAAAAGAGGCGAAGAGTTAAGATCAGATTATAATTTGAAAAAAACTAAATAACAAGGAAGATTTTGGATTAATTGAATAGCTCTTTTCCTTTTGAATAGGTCTTCTCTACTTCTTCAACAATCTCTTTAAGTTGTTCCTCTTTCAATCCCAAAAAGATTGAAGAGTCTTGTTCTTCTAAAACGATATCTCTTGGATTTTTATATCCAATGCCTAATTTCAGACAGATTAAATCTGCCAGATTAACAAAAGCGATTCGTCTTGAAATATTTAGCTCTTCACGATAACTTGTAGAATCGCTATGATGGTTGGCAACAATTCTTTCTAACTCCTCTGGAAGGTTCCACTTCCTTATCATGCTTGCTCCTATCTCAGCATGAGAAAAATCATAAAACTCCTTTTCTACATCAATAAATAAAAGTTCCCCAAAATAAACCTTCTCCATAACCTTGTTAAATTTAATAAGATCATAGTTGTTCATTGCCACCTTTCCAATATCATGGAGGAGGCCACATATGAGTGAATCCTCTATATCAGACATATTTCCATAGCTATTGGCAAGTACCTGAGAAGCAATAGCAACACCCACGGAATGGTCCCACAAAATCCTCTCAGTAAGTCCAGTTTTGTTATATAAATATTTTGTAGATACAGCAACAACCAAATTTTTAATCGCTTTAAATCCAAGAATCGTTACTGCTCTGGAGAGGCTGTTAATCTTCCTAAAATGTCCATAAAAAGCTGAATTCGCTATTTTTAGTATCCTCGTTGTTAACGCCTGATCTACAGAAATTATCTTATAGAGGTCTTTTGCTGAGCTTTTCTCATCTGAAACAGTATTTATAACCTGAATAGCCACTTGAGGAAGCACAGCTATATCAGGAGATTTTACAATAATATCTTTTATGCTCTCTTCCTTAACCGCCATATTTTTTCTTGGCTTTGGATTACAATTTGATTTCTTTTTATTATCTTTACGGACTGTCTCTATCTAAGAATAAGAATAAAATCACTAAACATTATTTCGGAAAAAAATGAGAATTACTTAAGAAAAAATTGCATTTTTTTGACGCCCACATTATGAGTAAAGATGTGGATATAAGCGAAGGTGATGGACTTATCTCGGATATATCAGGCTCCATATTTCTTTAAACGCTGGGCATGGGCTAAAAGAAGGGGCATAAGCTCAACACCCCGGATCCTTCCCAGATTTCCCATGGCACAATCATTCTCAGAAAATTTCTCTACCCTATCAGGGCGGCAGGTTTTGGAATAAAGGATCAAAGGTACTGGATGCCAGCTATGAAGTTTCAATAGTGCAGGTGTGGAATGATCACCAGTTATGCCAATGGCTGCGTATTTCTCTAAATCTATTTTAGGAATATAGGAATCTATCTCTTCAAGTAAACCAACCTTTTCTTCGAATTTTCCATCCTCTCCAGCACTATCCGTAGGCTTTATATGAAGAAAGAAGAAATCATACTTATTGTAATTGTCAATCAACGCAAAAAACTCAGATTTGATATCCTCAATCCCTTCAATAACGTCCATTCCTACGAGGCGTGAAAGACCCTTATACATGGGATAAACAGCTATTGCCACAGGATTAAGACTAAATATCTCCTGCATCTGTGGGATGCTTGGCTTTTTCGAAAAACCTCTTAAAAGGAGGGTATTTGCGGGGTGAAAATCTTTTAATATATCATCTGCCTGCTTTACAAACTCATTTATTATTTTAGATGTCTTTATTGCACTCTCTGTCTTATCGCGTGCGCTAGCTAATAAAGGTGGTTTATCTGTCTTCTGGGGATCTGTATCCGTCACCTCATCACTAAGTTCAGGACCTCGAAAAATACCTGCGGCCCGATAGTCCTTTTCAGGTCTTAGAAATATCTTCACCCCATCAATATTAATTTTTTTTTCTAAAAGAGTACAGAGCTCTTCGCATTTTTCCGTAGGTATCCTCCCCGCTCTCCTATCTTTGATGAGATTATTCTCCTTTGTGGCAAAATTTATCCTGCATCCTATATCTCCCTCCTCCATAGGAAAATTGACCCCAGCACAGGAAAGAGCGCCCCTTTCTATAAGATATTTAAAGGGGTCATAACCAAAAATTCCTAAATGTCCCGGTCCACTCCCAGGGGTTATGCCTGGCGCAACAGGATCAATGAGCCCGCAGCTCGATCTCTTCGCCAATAAATCGAGGTTGGGTGTATGAGCCAGCTCCAGCTCTGTTTCTCTTTCTCCTTCTTTTGGTAGACCTCCCAGGCCATCAATAACCATAAGTAATATCTTGTTATCATTTTTCTCCACTAATTCCTTAATAATATTCAGGTCCATTAGAATCTCCTCTTTAGATTTTGAAAAAATCTCTTAAACTTCTATCAAAAAAAGCTTTATAAGTCAATGAAGACCTAAAAAAACAAATCTCTCAGTAATAGTGGCTATTGCTAATCGGTTCAAAATATTTAAGGTAATATCTCTCTCTGCTGGCCTTACATGCTCCATCCAAAGGGCATAAGCCATTACAACGATAACTAAATGCTTTGCAAAGCGAACATTCATCTTTTGATAGACAACAATGATTACCACAGAAGGGAGGGTGAGAATTCAGGCAACAATTCCTTCCTATCTGCCAGAGGAGGGAATCTATCTGGATAATATTCATATCTGAATGTTTTTTCAGAAGATCTCCGCATCTTAGAACCTTGCTTCTTATCTTTGATTCTAAAAGAGAGTCAATATCCTTTTGATTGCAAAGGATGCCCCTTAAATGTATATCCTCAATCTCCAGCATACCACTCCTTAAACTAATCCTCATAAGATGATTATCAACAGGAAGTTTGATTGCATCCTCGTCTTTAAAATTCCAAACACCCAATTTTAAAAGGGTCATGATGAGGAGAAAGGACTTTTTATTCAAAGGATCTTTATATGCTTCAAAGTCTGAAAGAAGAGAGAGAACCCCCTTTTGACCTGATATACTTCCTTTGGTGCTATAATAGAGGTTCATGACATTACCTTTATATCTCTCAAGAAGCATTTGAGCACAATTCTTTAAGAGATGGGACCTTTGTTCTATTCCATCCCTGTTATCAAGCATTAATTCAGCAATCTCATTTGAAGAAATAGAGACTAAATTTTCTGCTAAAAAAAACTCTGGGTCTTCTTTTAAAATAGCCCTGGCCTTTGCTTCTAAAAAATCCCATCCTCTGAGCATCTCTCCATTAACGATTCCCTTTAGGTTACCTGTCTTGTAGCAGATAGCTGTCAGAAAGAACCAATAATTGGCTAACTTTTTTTTATCTTTAATTTTTTTATAAGGCGAAAGGGATTTCTCTTTGAAAGGGGAAAAAAGCTTTAACCGAGACGCAATGGTTTTGCACTGTTGTTCGTTGATTCTGATCATCTTTTAGACCCAAAAAAGTCCACAATCTTTTACCAAATTTTATATACAAAATTTGTCTTTATTACATCTTATTCTGGTTCAAATCTATTTTCCAAAATCTTCTGACGCAATTCTTTTATCCAGTTTATAATAAAGTTAAGGTTATGGGTGGAAGCAAGATGATAACCCAGTATCTCTCGGCTTTTAAAAAGATGATGAAGATAGCCTCTTTGAAAATTCTTACATGTATAACACACACACTTTTCTTCTATTGGCCTTTTGTCTTTCTTATACATCTGATTTGTTATGTGTATTCGATATCTCTTATTCTTATCCCCTGTAAGAAAGGTCCCAAAAGAAGCCAGCCTATAGGGAAAGGAGCAGTCAAAGAGATCAAAACCTCTCTTTATTCCCTGAAGGAGGTCATCCGGTTCCCCGATACCAAGGAGATGTCTTGGCTTATTTTCCGGCAGATGAGGTATCACCCAATCAGCTATCTTGAACATCTCTTTTTTGTCTTTTCCTAAAGAACCTCCCAAACAATATCCATCAAAGGGAAGGCTTGTCATGGACCTACAACTCTCTTCTCTCAAATCTTTGAAAATTCCTCCCTGGATTACACCAAAAAGGGCATGCCTTTTAACATCAATATTCGCCATATAATACTCCAGTCCTCTTAATGCCCAAAGATGTGTTCTCTTTAGGGCACTCTTTGTAGATTCATAATCAGCATGATAAGGGGTACATTCATCGAGAACCACCATAATATCTGAACCTAAAATGCCTTGAACCTCAATTACCTTTTCAGGAGTCAATTTTTTAAGGGAACCATCAATATATGACCTGAAGACAACACTATCATCGTCTTTCTCTATTATACACCCCCTTTTCTCTTGTTCTTTCTTTTGGTATCTCTTCCCTTTAATCTCCTGAAAAACCTGACCATGGTTCATACTGAATATCTGAAAACCACCAGAATCTGTCATAAGAGGCCCATTCCAGCCAAGGAATTTATGGAGCCCTCCTATCTCGGCTATCACTTCCGTTCCAGGTCTTAAATAGAGATGATAGGTATTCGCCATGAGGCCATGAATACCCATTTCTTTTAACTCATTTATTGTAAAGAGCTTAGGAGCACCTTTGGTTATGAGAGGAAGAAAGGCCGGTGTTTCAATCAACCCATGAGGTGTTGTGACTATCCCCGCCCTTGCAAACGTCTTTTTATCTTTAGATAATACTTGAAAGGAAAACATATCTCAATATTAACTTTTATAAATCGTTTCATTCGAGAAAAAAAGAATCAATGATATTTACTAAAAAATTCATTTATGATATTATACATTAAAATTCAATACTTTTGAATAATTCTGTTTTATGTTAGGAATATCTACAGCGTGGAAATCTGATAAAATAAAGGATGCTCATAGACTATTGGATGAGCTTTCAAAGACAGGTCTCTATGGTCTCGAATTAGAGTATCGGATCTCCCAAGAGATGTATCAAGAAATGGAACCGGCCTTAAAAAAGAGTGTTTTTAAGGTCTTGAGCATCCACAACTTTTTCCCTGTACCTGACATACTTCCCGTAAATCAGGGAAGCGGTGATGCTTTTAGATTCTCCTCAGAAGATGAGGATGAAAGAAAAAAAGGGATAGAATATACAAAAAAAACCCTGCAGATTGCCCATGATTTAGAAGTGAGAGCAGTGATACTTCATCTAGGAAAAGTCCCTATTAAGACAGATGTAAATAAGTTATTTGAACTTTATGATTCAAAAAAGATTCATAAATCAGAGGGAAAGAATCTTATTGAAAAGATAAAAAAAGAAAGAGAAGATAAGAGACAGAGACCCTTAGACAATGTTCTATTCTGCCTCGAGAAACTTCATAAAGAAGCAGAACGACTCAATGTCTATATAGGAATAGAAAATAGGTACTTCCCTAATGAAATTCCAGATTTTGAGGAAATAGGGATTATTATGAGTGAATTTAAGGGTGGTAGGATTCGCTACTGGCATGACGTTGGTCATGCACAAGTCCAGGAACTTATGGGCTTTGAAGAAAAAAACAGGCTCATTGAAACCTATTCAAAAGAGATGATCGGTATTCATCTTCATGGAGCATTAGGCTATAAAGACCACTTCGCTCCAAATGGCAGCATAGATTTTTCTCTCATAAATAATTATCTAAGATCAGAGACAATCAAGATAATTGAGGCTCACTCCAAGGTCAGGTTAGAAGAATTAAAACAAGGGGTGAATTATCTATATTCCAGTGGAATCCATTAATTTTTTATAAGGAGGGCAAGATGCAGGAAGAAAAGGTAGGTGTTGTAAAGCAGTATTTTGCAAAACCGGAGGTCGCTGCAATAGAGCTGACTGATGGTTCTCTAACAATTGGTGATAAGATTCATATCAAAGGTCATACGACTGATTTTGAAGAGTCTATTTCATCAATGCAGATTGAACACAACTCTGTCCAAGAGGTTAAAGCTGGAGATTTGGTTGGCATTAAAGTGAGCCAGAGGGTAAGACCGAATGACCAAGTATATAAGGTCGTAGACTAAGCACTGCTTTTTACTTCTTCTTTTTTCTCCTCTTTTGAGGTATCAGTCTGTCCTTTCTCTTCCTCTAGGGGACTGTCATCCTTACCTTCTTTGCTCTCCTCTTTTTCGGCTTCTTTAACTTCTTGTTTGCTATCTTCTTTAGCGCCTTCTTTGCTCTCTTCTTGAGTGGCTTCTTTACTTTCTTGTTTTTCTTCTTCTTTAACGCCTTCCTTGGTTTGCTTCCCTTCTTTAATACCCGGGCCTATAAATCGCTGAATCTTCTCATGAAGTACCTGAAACTTGTAAGGCTTTACTATATAATCATCAGCTCCAACTTTTATGCCACTAACGACATCTTTTTTCTGAGCCTTGGAAGTAAAAAGGATAATAGGAATCGATTTTGTCTCTTCATTCTTCTTCAATTCTTGGCAGACCTCATAGCCATCCATCCCTGGCATCAGAATGTCTAATACGATTAGGTCAGGCTTCTCCTCTTTAATTCTTTCCAAAGCCTCTTTTCCATTATAAGCCATGATCACATCATAGCCTTCTGCTTTCAGGCTGAAAGAGACCGCCTTTGTCAACTGGACCATATCATCCACAATCAATATCTTCTTTTTACTCATTCGTCACCACCTCCTTTTTCTTTTCTTTTTTTGATGGAAATTTTAGTGTAAATTTCGTCCCCTTATCGGGAACACTTTCTACTTCAATTGTGCCTCTATGTTTTTCTACAATCTGTTTTACGATTGACAAACCCAATCCTGTTCCACCTATTCCCCGAGTATCAGAAAAATTCGCTCTGTAAAACTTATCAAATAAATAGGGGATGTCTCTCGGATCAATCCCTATACCATGGTCCTCTATATCTATAATCGTCCACTTATGATCAGACTTGACATCAATCTTTACTTTTCCACCATCCGGAGAATACTTTATGGCATTATCTATCAGATTGAGAAGTACCTGCATCATTTTATCCTCATCGCAAAGAAGTTTAGGGATGTCCGTCAATATGTTAAATTCTATTTTGCATTTAGTGTCTTGGTTCTCAAAATTTCGTATAGCCCTCTTGATAATGCTGACCGGATCAACAGTTTCTAGCTCCAATTTAGATTTCCCAGACTCGATCCTGGATAGATCTAAAAGATCACTAAGAAGGTCTGTAAGTCTGTCAATCTCACTATCAATAATCTCGAGAAATTCTCTAACCATATCTTTGTCATCAAGACATACATGATTTAGAAGTGCGTCTACATTTGCCTTCATTGCTGCAAGAGGAGATCTAAAGTCATGGGATACGCAAGATACAAATTCATCTTTCAATTCGTCTATCTCTCTTAAGCGCTCGAGTTCCTTTGTTGCCGCCATGTGGCTGCAAACAAAGATGATGTCACCAAGGGTGCCATCCTGCCCTGTTAGGAAAGATGCGTTTATCCCCACGGGCATCATAATCTCTTCGTTTAATGTATAGTCGAGCTGGTAATTCATAACAAAACCATCTTTCATTATCTGTTCTCTAATCCTGTCTATGTTTCTCACCATATCAATGGAAAATATATCTTTGTAATTTTTCCCTATGATATCTGGATCAGACAAACCAAACAAGGCCGTGGCATTTCTATTGATCTGGTTAAGAGTCCCCTCCCTGTTAACAGTAAAAATTCCATGATTTATGCTTTCCAATATATTGTAAAGATAGCTTTTGGTCTCTGTTAATCTCTTATACAATTTTTCATTTATTAACGCTGTAGTTACCTGGCTTGATACAAAATTCAATCTTCTTATATTTTCCTGAGAGTAAATATTCGTGTCTTTATCAGTAATAATAGATAAAAAACCAATGTTATCTCCTTGATGTACCATAGGAAGTATGCTCATCATTCCACTTTCTTCCTTATTCGAAAGTCCCTGTTCGAAAAATGGTAAGACTGTCCATCTCTCCTCTTTCATAATCCAATCTGTAAGGTTTTTATCAAGGACAAATCGACTCTCTGCCTCTTTTTTCTTTATACCTCTCACTTCTTTTATATAATAAGAATTTTTCTTTTTCTTATAGAAATAAAGGATACAGGCTTTATAATTGGTGATTTCATAGACCAGATCTAAAAAATTTTTGATAATCTTATCTATATCATGAATAAATAAGACCTTTTTCGTTGTGTCGTGAAGCAGTGTGAGTTGTTCAATTTCATTATTCAAACATTTAATTGTATCTTTAAGGGAAGCGATATCGTTTCTTAATCTCAGATCTCCAATGGTATTTCTCTGGGAGTCTATATTGTTCTCCAGCTCTTGATATTCTGCTTCGGTTTGATCGGTAGTATTCTGCTCTTCTAATTTAGTATCTCTTATATCACTCATATCTTAATCAATAAGGGATAAAAGTTCTCTTGCTTTATCCATCTCTTCATCGACCTCAGGGAGAAGCTTCTCAATAAAGGAGAGATCAATATCCAACAATTCCATGGCTGTCTCATCAATAACAGGAATCTTTTCATCACCTCCAGAACCTAGACCAAGAGCTCGAGTGATGATATCTGCGAGATGAACGACGGATGCCATTCTTGAATTGTCTAATGCCGATTTAGGATCATGGTGAAATTCAATAACTTCTTCTAAGACAGGGGGGAGATTCCAGTGTTCTCCAAGCTTTTTTCCTATAAAAGAATGATCAATGCCTAATACTTCTCTTTCTGCTTCTGAAATGAGGATATCCTTTTCTCCAACCCGTTTTATAATTTCCTCAAATTCATCTCTAAGATATTGAAATAAAAGTAGCCTTCCAATATCATGGAGCAATCCTCCAATAAAGGCCTCTTCATATTTTGTTATTCCTAATCTTTTTGTCATTACCTTTGAAACAACACCACATCCCATAGAATGTTCCCAAAATTTCTCAACATTAAAAGATAGACATGCCTTTCCATCTGAAAAGATATTAAAAATAGAAGCGGTTAAGATAATATTCTTTATATTATTAAATCCAAGGATAACTACAGCCTGACTCAGGGTATTTATCTTTCTTGGAAACCCATAAAAAGCAGAATTAACCAATTTTAAGACTTTTGATGTCAGGGCTGGATCCATTCGGATTGAATCACCGACTGTAACTGCTGATGTCTTAGGATTTTCAATGAGTTGGGTTAGGTTGTCTGCTATACCAGGAAGGGTAGAAAGATCCGTTATACTGGATAATATTCTTTTGAGCTTCTCATTAAAATCAACGTCTGACATTTTCTTGTATCTCCTCATTATTTTCACTATTTGAAACTTTAGAAAACCGATATTCCTTAATCATCTCTAAAAGCTTCTGCATGATTTCAATATCCTTTACCTTTGAAAATTTCTTTTCTAATTCTTTATCTATCTTTTCCATCTCTTTATTTATTGCCTCTGAATCAGTTGCTTGATTCATATCGTTATATCCTCCTTATATTTTTAATAAACGGATTACACCCTTATTAAGCTTTTTATAAAATTACCAGGTATTTATTGAATATATATATATTTTTAATAATTATCGGCTTAAATCAGGTAGTTCTTTAGTCCTATTTTTGACTTTCAATCCTTGAAATAGAAGAATAAAATAAGTTATTCAACAACCTAGAAGGTCAACATGAAATTAATTATAGATGCTGATTCCTGCCCCGTAAGAGAGATTGCTATAAAGATTGCCAAAGAAAATAGAATAAAAGTCTTAATAATTTCCAGCATTTCTCAAAATCTTGATGGAGAAGAAGGGATATCCATCAGATTTGTTGACTCTTTGCCTCAAGAAGCTGATATAGCTATCATCAATTCTTCTGAAAAGGAAGACATCATTGTAACTTATGACCTGGGCCTTGCTTCCATTGTTCTCGGAAAAGGTGCAAAGGTCATCTCTCCTGATGGAAAGATATTCACAGAAAGAAATATTGAGCATCTTTTAGAATCAAGGGATATTAAAAGAAGGCTAAGGGAGAGGGGTATAAAGATAAAGGGCCCAAAGAAGAGAAAAAGAATACAAGACGTCATATTTGAAAAGAATTTAAAAAGGCTTTTAGAGAAGACTATTTCCTTTTAATAACTATTTTAGATCCTCTATGATCCTTTCTGCCGCATGAAATCCTGAAAACATAACATTGGTCGTTCCATAACCTGGATAGGCTTCTTCCCCCACGAGATATAAATTCTTAAGGGGAAGATTGTGAGAAAGGCCATAAAAATTAAATCTATTTTTCTTATAACCACCATTTAAGTTTCCTACTATTCCTTCAGGCCGGGATAAGAGCTTTTCAAATTTTGGTGGTGTCATCATATCCACAATATTAAAATTACCTTCTATAAATGGAATAATTCTTTTTAAGTCTGCTATTATTTTTTCTCTATTTTTCTTTTTAAGCTCCTCTTCGTCTCCTTTCCAATTTTCAACAGGAAAAACAGAAAGAGCTGTTAAGGCCCTTTTGCCCGCAGGTGCTCTCTTTCTATCCCACTCTGGACTGGTATGAACATAGAGCATTCTTCTTTCTTCAGGGGCTTCATAACTATCCGTATACATGAGTAAATTTTCCTTCATGGGTTCTGGCACAGCTTTACTCTCAACCCCTAAAAAGAGTGAAAATATGGTCCATCTCCCTTTTATATCTTTAAATTTTTTAACGAGCCTTTTTCTTGGAAGCTCTTCGGAAATTAAACTGTCTTTTAGATTAAATATAGATGTATTAGCAATGATCTTTTTTGCATGGATAGATTTAGATATAACACCCTCATCATATCTAATTCCCTTTGCCTTTTTCCTATCAAATAATAGACTTTTTACATTAACGTTATATTTTATTTCTCCTCCCAGATCGAAAACCTTATCTGCTAGGAGATTTGCAAATCCTTGGCTTCCAGATAGAGGATAATAAAGTCCTTTTAAGGGTATTGTGAGAACTCTTGTAAAAAAGGGAAGGGATGCGGCAGATGAATCTACCTGACCGAAAAATAAGGTTTGGAGACTAAAAAAGTCTTTTATGCTTATATCCCAACTGTACCGAGTAAAAAAATTTCGAATGCTTGCAGGCAAACTCATTCTCTTTATATCCCTTGATAAAAGGGTAAGAAATTTGCTATTGCTATCCGCCCTTCCATCTCCTTCTCTTTTAATATTAAAAGGATAATTACTATAAGCTTCAAATATCTCAGAATTTATATAATCTACTCTATTGTAAAACTCTCTTAACGTTTTAAAATACTTTGGAAATTCTCTTTTGAGTTCTTCAAATAATCTTTCTCTTTCAGTATAGATATCTAAGCGATGATCTGGAAGAACAATCTGTATTCCTGGATCTATCCTTCTGAGGATATTCTGAGTTTTGATACTTTCTTGAATGCCAAGATATTCAAAAAGATTATAGAGAGGGCCTCCCCTATCTAATCCCCAAAATAAAGAAGGTCCGAAATTAAAGATATATCCATCTTTAGAAAAACTGCTGCAGCATCCCCCTGGGTAGCTGTTCTTTTCCACAACTAAGACCCTAAAACCTTTTTTTGCAATAACAGCAGCAGAAATCAATCCGCCAAGGCCAGCTCCTATGATCACTACGTCGTATTGAGAAGAAGAAATTTTTCGAGACAATTTAATAACCTCTTAATGACTTAGAGTCTCTTTCATACAATTCAATCCTTCATTAATATCTATGAATCGAGTCTTCAGAATTGCCTTTGCCTTGGAAATATCCAGAGAACTGTCCTTTGGTCTCGTTCCGATCAAATCATGTTCCATGAACGAACCTTCTATGATTAGTTCAGTATCAAGATGAAACTTCCTGGCAAATTTTCTACCAAATTCATATCTACTGATTCTTTCCTTTCCTCCCAGGTGAATGATACCTGTTATATCTCTCTTTGCTATTTCTAATAACGCCTCTGATAAATTAACAGCATATATCGGAGATCGAAACTGATCCTGAAATAGAAACACTTTTTTCTTTGATTTTAAATTTTCCAAAAGATTATCAGTAAATCCCTTATTGATGTTATTACTCCATCCATATATGATGCTAATCCTTGCTATGACATAGTTAGAACAAATCTTCCTGATAATCTCTTCACCCTTAACCTTTGTCTCAGCATAATAATTTAAAGGATTCACCTCATCCTCTTCTCTATAATTACCTTTTTTACCATCAAAAACCAGATCTGTTGAACAAAAGATAAGTTTTCCATTGATCTCTTCCACAGCTTCAGCGATATTTCGTGTCCCATTCACATTTGTCTTTTTTGTAATTTCCTTGTTTTCTTCACAAAAATCTACATTTGTTAAAGCAGCAGTATGTATAATAACCTCAGGTCTGTAGAACTTGATAAGTTTTTTGACTTCACTTTTATTTATTATATTTAATAAAACAGAACAGAGGTCTGGAAGTTCTACGGGATGTTTAAAATATGAGATAATGACTTGGTGATTACAGGAAGCAATCTTAGAAAGATTCCACCCTAAGAGTCCGCTTCCTCCAGTAATGAGAATCCTCATTTTCCCTCTACTTCTTTGACCTCCTCTAGGGTAACAGCCTTACAATTTTTAGCTATGATCTCTCTTACCAGATCTTCTTCGGTTTTCACTTCCCCAGAAAAAGATGTGAGATAATATCCTACAAAGCTAACGTCATGGGCATCACTCCCTCCTAGATCAGCCACATCTAGGATCTTTTTTGCTAACTGTGCCTTTTTTATGTCTAATGAGGAATGATAGGGATGAAAGACCTCAATACCATCTAAATGGAGATTGAAAACATCATCTCCAAATCCATATCCTTCTCTGTAAGGATGGGCAGCAACAACTACACCCCCCGCTTCATGAACTTTCTCAATAACTTCAACCGCTGTTACTTTTTCTTGAAATAACTCCTCACATCCAAAAACCAGAAGGTCTCCATGAAAATTACCTTGAGGGGTGTAACATGTAACCTCCTGCCCTCTGAGGATGATCATATCATGAGCCCCTGTCTCTTCTTTCAATTCCAGAATCTCTTCCTTATCCCACAGCTTCCCGTGCTCTGTAATAACGATTCCATCAAGGTTTAATTCAAGAGCCTTATTCACCAAGTCATGGGGTTTTAATATGCTACAAAGAGAGTATCTTATTGTATGGGTATGAATATCAAAAAACATGTTTTTTACCTTAGGTCTTTCTTTTCAGCAGGGCTCTCATCTTAAGGCGAAGAGCATTAAGATTGATAAATCCTCCAGCATCCTTTTGATTATAGACTTCTTCCTTCTCAAAGGTAGCTAATTTTTGACTATAAAGGGATTGTTCAGATTTTCTCCCTATAACAATACAGTTTCCTTTATATAATTTGACTCTCACTTTCCCTGTAACATTCAACTGGGACTCATCAATCGTCTTTTGCAACATCTCCATCTCCGGTGAAAACCAAAAACCGTAGTATATTAATTCTGAATACTTCGGAATGAGAGAGTCTCTTATATGCATAACCTCTCTATCCATAGTTATTGATTCTATGGCTCTATGAGCGATGTGGAGAATCGTACCACCAGGTGTCTCATAGACTCCCCTTGACTTTATTCCCACAAATCTATTCTCTACGATATCAATCCTTCCTATTCCATGTTGGCCACCGATCTTATTCAATTTCTCTAAAAGTTTTGCTGGGCTATTTTTCTTTCCGTCTATTGCTACAGGTATTCCTTTCTCGAAATCTATCTCGAGATATACTGGACTATCTGGCGCTTGTTCAGGAGAAGTGGTCAATTTAAACATATCTTCCTTTGGTTCTAACCAAGGATCCTCTAAAACACCCCCTTCATAGCTTATATGGAATAGATTTTCATCACTACTATAGGGCTTTTCTGCCGAAACAGGTACTGGTATTGAATGTTTTTTTGCATAGGCTATTAAAGACTCCCTCGAATTGAATTCCCACTCTCTCCATGGCGCAATTATCTTTATTTCAGGGTTTAAAGACTTGTAAGTCAATTCAAATCTAACCTGATCGTTTCCTTTTCCTGTTGCACCGTGAGCAACAGCATCTGCTCCCTCTTTATTCGCTATCTCTATCTGTTTCTTTGCAATAAGTGGTCTGGCTAAAGATGTGCCTAAGAGATAGGTTCCTTCGTAGATAGCATTTGCTTTCAGGGCTTTGAAGATATAATCTCTTACGAATTCCTCTTTGAGGTCTTCAACATAAACATTTTTTGCTCCTGTAGCAAGCGCTTTATTCTTAATCTCTTTCAGATTCTCTTTCTGCCCGAGGTCAGCCACAAACGCAATAATCTCTGATTTGTAATTCTTTGATAACCACTTAATGATTACAGACGTGTCTAATCCCCCGGAGTAGGCCAATACAATCTTTTTTGGCAAATGATTCATAGATCATCCTCCATCTCTAAGCTAATAGAATTTCTAATATAGCTTTCTGTGTATGAAGACGATTCTCTGACTGCTCAATGATAATAGACACGGGTCCGTCCATAACCTCTGAAGTAATCTCTTCTTCCCTATGAACAGGCATACAATGCATTACCAAGACCTCTTTTTTGGCAGCATCGACTAATTTTTTATTTATTTGATAGTCTCTAAAGATCTTTTTTCTTTTTTGATACTCTTTTTCCTGTCCCATACTTGTCCATACATCCGTATAGATGATATCAGCATCATTCACAGCCTTGAATGGGTCTTCAAAAAGGTCTATTCTCGCACCGCTCTCATAAGCGAGGCTTATCGCTGTCTTTAAAATCTCCTTATTGGGTTGATATCCTTTCGGAGAAGCAATAGAGAGATTTATACCTAACTTGGAAGCACCATATAACCAGGAATTGGCAACATTATTACCATCCCCTACGTATGCGACTTTAATTCCTCGATAGCCCCCTCGCTTTTCTTTTATAGTAAAAATATCAGATAATATCTGACAGGGATGAAGAAGATCAGTAAGCCCATTAATTACAGGTATGGTAGCATGATGAGCAAATTCTTCCAATTTTTCTTGAGAATATGTCCTAATCACAAGGCCGTCAAGATATCTTGATAGAACCATAGCAGAATCCTTGATACCCTCTCCTCTGGATAGCTGAAGCTCATCAGTATTCAAAAATATGACTGTTCCCCCAAGTTGATACATGCCTGCCTCAAAGGAGACCCTCGTCCTTGTCGAAGGTTTCTGAAATATTAGACCTAATATCCTTCCTTCTAAGGGTCTATAGGATATACCTTTTTTAAGGTTACCCTTGAGAACAGAGGCTCTCTCTAAAATTTCTTCAATTTCTTCTTTTTCTAAATTACTTAAGGATAACAAGTCTTTTTTCATGATTCTAAACCCTTGAAAATTTCATTGAGCATATCAATTAATAAATCGACTTCTTTTTCACCAATCATTAAAGGGGGAAGAAATCTTAATGTTCTTTCCATTGTACAATTTATAATAAACCCCTTTTCTGCACACAACTCAACTATTTTTTTCCCTTCAAAGTCAATCTCCATTCCTATCATCAGCCCCCTACCTCTCAGGTCTTTTATGAAATCATATTTCATTTGCAAGCCTTTAAGTCTGTCGATAAAGTAGTTCCCGACTTTGCTACAGTTCTCAAGAAGATTTTCCTCTAAGATGACCTTTAGAGCTGCTATACCTGCAGCACAAGCTAAAGGATTTCCACCAAAGGTTGATCCGTGGCTTCCAGGGGTAAATGTCTCAGCTACATCATTCGTGGCAAGCATAGCACCAATAGGCAGTCCTCCACCTAAAGATTTGGCCAATGTCATTATATCGGGAGAAACGTTCTCATGTTCATACGCAAACAATTTTCCTGTTCTCCCCATTCCTGTTTGGACCTCATCAAAGATGAGCAAAAGATTATTCTTGTCACATAAACCCCTCAGCTTCTTCAAATATCCTTCTGAAGGAATATTGACCCCTCCTTCTCCTTGAATCGGTTCAACGATAATAGCACATGTTTTATCAGATATTGCTTTCTCTGTCTCCTCAATGTTATCAAAAGGAACATATTGAAAACCAACAAGCATGGGTTCAAATCCTTTCCAAAGCTTTTCTTGACACGTAGCGGATAGAGAAGCAATTGTCCTTCCATGAAAAGAACCTCTTGTGGAGATAACCTCGTATCTCTGGTCTCCATATCTATCCCTAGAATACTTTCTTGCCAATTTTATAGCTGCTTCATTTGCCTCTGCACCACTATTGCAAAAAAAGACTCTGTCAGCAAAGGAATTTTCAACTAATAGCATAGCCATCTCTACCTGGGGAACGATATGATAAAAATTACTTATATGGATCAAAGTCTCTACTTGATCCTTGACAGCCTCAATAATCTTGGGATGACAGTGTCCTAAGTTAGTTGTCCCCAGACCACTTGCAAAATCTATATATTCCTTACCGTCCACATCCCATACTTTGCATCCCTCTCCTCTAACTAATACAATTGGAAAACGGAAGTAATTATTAACCAAATATCTTAATGAATTTTTAATTATATTATTGGTATCCAAGGGTAAACGCCTCATTAAAAAAATAGTATGTTATCATAAAATTGAATTTTAAATCAATAAAGAAATAAAAAATGGAAATAAAAGAATTAAAGGAGAGAGTTATTCAAAAGGTTGAAGTGACTAATTTATGATTTCTGTTCCCACTCCTTCGTCAGTAAACATTTCTAGCAAGATGGCATGATTAACTCTTCCATCAATAATATGAGTCTTTGACACATGGGAATCCAAAGCATCAAGACAAGCCGCTACCTTAGGAAGCATACCCCCCTTTATAACCTTTTTTTGAATGAGATTATTGACTTCTTTACTGTTGAGAGTAGGGAGTAAAGATTTATCTTTTCCTATAATTCCCACTTCATCTGTTAATAAAATAAGTTTTTCTGCATGCAATGCAGATGCTACTCTTGATGCAACATGATCAGCATTGATATTATATGTCTCACCATGTTCCCCTATCCCAACCGGTGCAATCACGGGTATAAAATCTCCTTCTTTTAAGATCTTTACTATTTCAGGATTAATAGACTCTACTTCTCCAACCATGCCCATATCTATTATTTCAGGAGTTCCTGTTTCCTCAGATAACCTTTTAAAATTTAATTTTTTAGCCTTGATGAATTGACCATCCTTTCCCGTCAAGCCGATTGCCCTACCTCCATGATGGTTAATTAATGCCACTATTTGTTTATTCACAATTCCTCCAAGCACCATCTCTACGATATCCATGGTTTCGCTATCGGTTATTCTTTGGCCCTCAATAAAATTTGGCTCCTTTCCCATCTTTTTCATCACCTCGGTTATTTTTAGACCACCCCCATGAACAATCACTGGAGCTATCCCAATATACTTCATTAAGATAATATCAAGGGCAAAGGATTCTTTAAGACTCTCATTGATCATGGCACTCCCACCAAATTTTATGACAATGGTCTTGCCATAGAATCTCTTAATATAGGGAAAAGCCTCTATCAAGATGTTTGCCTTTTCGACTGGTGTATATTTTTTTCTCTCTTTTGTCATTTTCTTATTACAAAATATATCTGCTTAAATCTTCATCCTTTATAATCTTATCCAGTTTTTCTCTAACATACTTGGCATCTATTTCTATTGCTTTCATTTCGAGATCTGGGGCATCAAAAGATATCTCATCTAAGAGTTTCTCCATAATCGTATGCAGTCTCCTCGCACCAATATTCTCAGATCTATCATTTACCAACGCTGCTAATCCTGCTATTTCTGAAATCGCTTCATCAGTAAATTCTATTTTGATATCCTCTGTCTCTAAAAGGGCGGTATACTGTTTTATAAGGGCATTTTGGGGCTCTGTAAGAATTTTTATAAACTCTTCCTTTCCGAGGGAATCAAGCTCAACCCTTATGGGGAATCTTCCCTGCATCTCAGGAATAAGATCAGAAGGCTTAGAGACATGAAAAGCACCGGCCGCGATAAAGAGAATGTGGTCTGTTTTCACCATCCCGTACTTTGTGCTAACTCTACTGCCTTCTATAATTGGTAAAAGGTCCCTCTGCACGCCTTCCCTGGAAACATCTGGGCCATGAGTGCCTTCTCTCCCTGCTATTTTATCAATTTCATCTAAAAAAACAATGCCTGATTGTTCTATTCTGTTTATAGCCTCCTTAATCACCTTGTCCATATCGATTAGCTTTTGTGCCTCTTCCTGTTTGAATATTCTTAAAGCCTCCGGAACTTTTTCCTTTCTTCTCTTCTTCCTCTGAGGGAGGAGGCTCCCAAACATGTCTTTGATATTTATATCCATCTCCTCCAGTCCAGACCCAGAGAGAACCTCAATCACAGGTACCATCTTCTCCTGAATGTCTATCTCTACAAATCTATCATCAAATTTTCCTTCTCTTAAGTACTTCTTAAATTTTTCTCTCGTATTTTGATAATGCTCTTTTCCTAAATCATCCAGTTCTTCTTTCTCAATATCACCTTTTTTATGATGTGTTTTGGGAAGGGGTAATAATAAGTCTAGAATCCTTTCCTCTGCAGCTTTTGTGGCCTTGTCCTCTACCTCACTTGTCTTCTCAGCTAATACCATATTTTTTGACAATTCGGTTAAATCCCTGATTATCGACTCAACATCTCGACCTACATAACCCACCTCTGTAAACTTGGATGCTTCAATCTTTAGAAAAGGGGAAGAATCTAATTTTGATAATCTTCTTGCTATTTCTGTCTTTCCAACCCCCGTTGGACCTATCATAATAATATTTTTCGGGGCTACTTCATCTCTCAATTCTGGCTGAAGTTGCTGTCTTCTCCACCTGTTTCTTAAAGCAATCGCTGCTGCTCTCTTGGCCTCTTTCTGACCAATAATATACTTATCCAGTTCTTTTACAATCTCTCGAGGCGTCAATTTCTTCATCGGTTGCTCCATATTTTAAAGCTCTTCAATCACGATATTATCATTTGTGAAAACACATATTGAAGCTGCAATTTCCATAGCTTTTTTTACTATCTCTCTGGTTTCTAAATTCGAATAGGCAACTAAAGCCTTTGCTGCGGCCAAAGCAAAAGGTCCACCAGAACCGATACCAACGATACCATCATCAGGTTCTATGATTTCCCCTGTTCCTGATAAGAGTAAAGAACTTTCCTTATCCGCTACTACCAATAGGGCCTCTAATCTCCGCAATACCTTATCCATCCTCCAGTCCTTGGCCAACTCCACAGCAGCTCTGTTAAGATTACCATGATACTGCTCAAGTTTGCTTTCAAATCTACCAAAAAGAGCAAAGGCATCTGCAGCAGCACCTGCAAATCCAGCTAATATCTTATCATTATACATTCTCCTTACTTTCCTTGCCGTATGTTTCATCGCGGTATTACCGAAACTGACCTGTCCATCACCGGCCATGACAACCTTATTTTTGTGTCTGACACATAATATTGTGGTGGATCGAAATCTTAGGTCCATCTTTTTTCTCCTCCTAAAATCAAGACTTCTTTCTTGCCCTAGGATGTGCTTTATCATATATTTGCATTAGTCTGTCAGTAGTTAAATGAGTATATTTTTGGGTGGTCGATAAAGAACTATGCCCCAAAAATTCCTGAATCGTCCTTAAATCAGCACCAGCATCCAATAGATGCGTTGCAAAGGAATGCCGCAAGGTATGAGGACTTATTTTCTTTTTTAATCCTGCATCTCTGACATATTTCATTACAATGTTTTGAACACCACGTGGGGTTATTCTTCTTCCCTTATTGTTTAGAAATAAGGCACTCATACTTTCTCTCTCATCAGATCCTTTTTTTATCAAATCATTCCTTATATTGATATAATTCTGTAAAGCTTCAGAAGACTTTCTACCTAATGGAACAATTCTCTCCTTTCTTCCCTTTCCTAAAACCTTTACAAAACGATCTTGAAAATTTAAATCTTTCAGATCAAGGTTCACCAATTCACTAATTCTGATTCCAGATGCGTAAAATAATTCTAAGATTGCCAGATCTCTCAACACTAGGGGTTTCATGCCTTTGGGAGATTCCAATAATTTATATATGTCATCAACAGAAAGAAAAGATGGAATCCTTTTTTCCTGTTTAGGGGTGGAAACCATTTTGGGATAATTTTTATCTGTATAACCTTCCCTTATGAGATATTGAAAAAAGGATCTTAAGGTTGATAATTTTCTTGCGACTGTCTTACCACTATTGCCTATTTTAACATGGAGATATCCCATATAGGACCTGATAATAAGATTGTCAATGTCTCTAAGATCTATATCACCCTTCGTATCTTTTAAACATAAAGATGTGGCCTTTAAAAATTGATGGAATTGTTCTAAATCGCTAATATAATTTCGAAGGGTATGCTCGGATACATTTTTTTCTATATCTAAAAATCTTTTAAATTTTTCTATAAGATATTGAATTTTCATTTAAACTCGTACTTTTAAAGGGGTATTCTTATTTTGTTTATTTATTATTATACTCCATTTTTGTATATCTTTCATAGCCCTTTCAACGATAAATATCTTTCTTTTTGATTTTGATATATTGTTCAGATTTAAACTTGGAAATAGACCAAAATTTATATTCGTTGGCTGAAATTGAGAAGAATGGCTTCCTGTAATAAATCTTATCAGAGAACCAATAGCTGTCGTAGGAGGGGGAACAAATAGGTCATCATCCCTTAAAAATCTTATAGCATTTATCCCTGCTATCAATCCCATTGAGGCTGACTCTATATACCCTTCAACCCCTGTGAGCTGTCCAGCAATAAATATATGGGGAAGAGATTTTACCTGCAAATGCTCATTTAAGATGAGAGGCGAATTGATGTATGTATTGCGGTGCCTACTCCCGTATTGGAGAAATCTTACCTTCTCTAGACCAGGAATCATTCTGAAAATCCTTTTTTGCTCTTGATAGGTAAGCCTTGTTTGAAATCCTACCATGCTATAGGTCTTACCTTCTTTGTTCTCTTTTCTTAACTGAACAACTGCAAAAGGTCTTAAGCCATTTTTATCCTTGAGCCCCACAGGTTTCAAGGGTCCATAAGCAAGGGCCTTTTCTCCTCTCCTTGCCAGTTCTTCAATCGGAAGGCATCCTTCAAAGAACATCTCTTTTTCAAAATCTTTTAAAGGGACAATGTCTCCCTCTATGAGTTCATTATAAAAATCAATATATTGCTCTTTAGAAAGAGGGCAGTTCAGATAGTCAGATCCCCCTTTATTATATCTCGAAGCAAAAAAGACCTTTTCGTAATCGATGGAATCCCCATCAATAATAGGAGAGATAGCATCATAAAAGAAAAGAGATTCCTTTCCTAAAATATCTTGAATCTTATTTTGTAAATCAATAGAGGTTAATGGTCCGGATGCAATTATCGTAATGTTATCGCTTGATAATTCTTGAAACTCTTTTCTTACTACCGATATATTTTTATGGGTCTCAATCATATGAGTGATTTTTGAAGCGAATCGGTGCCTATCGACTGCCAAGGCGGTCCCTGCAGGAATCCTTGTTTCGTCCGCTACCTTTATAATCAAAGAGTCAAGTAATCTCATTTCCTTTTTTAGGAGACCGGGAGCACTGATGTTAACATCTGACTTCAAAGAATTACTGCAGAGAAGTTCAGCTAAAAAATGGGTCTTATGTGCTGGAGTCATCTTACAAGGCCTCATCTCAACCAGCTCCACCTTCCCGCCTCTCTCTGCAATCTGCCAAGCGGCTTCAGCTCCTGCAAGACCACCACCAACGACAATAATGTCATTCATCTTTTTTGTCCCCCTCCCCTTCATCTCGATATCCACATTCTTTATTAGGGCAGGTGAGAAAATTTCTTTTCTCCTTTTTATCCCATCTTAAAACGAGATATTCATGATTACAATGAGGACAGCTCATTGGTATAGGTTTTTCCCAAATGGCAAACTTACATCGAGGGAAATTACTGCATCCGTAAAATATTTTTCCTTTCTTGGTTTTTCTCTCAACAAGATTTCCGCTGCAGCCTTTCTCAGGACAGGAGACCCCAAAAGTTATCGACTTGGTATATCTGCATTTTGGATACTCACTGCATGCCAAAAAATCTCCATATTTGCCACTTTTTACTACCAGGGAAGAGCCACATTTTTCACACTTCTCACTCCTCATTTCCTCAATCCTTTTATCTGAGGTGTCTTCTCTTTTTATTGATTGAGTATTTCCACACTTTTGGCAAGCTAGAAAATATCCATATCTACCCCATCTTTTAACCATCTCATCTCCACATTCACACTTTATATCTGTTGGCTCAATCTCCTTTTTAAGATTTATCATATTCTTCTCAGCTCTGTCCAAATTTTTAGAGAAAGGGGAATAAAAATCTCTCAAGGTCTCAACCCATCCTTTATTTCCTTCCTCGATTTTATCTAATCGGTCTTCCATCTCTGCAGTAAACTTTACATCCATTATACGGGGGAAATTTTCTACTAATAACTTCATAACTATCATACCGAGCTCAGTAGGATGAAATTTTCTATTCTCTTCATCAACATACTCTCGATTTCTTATTGTATTTAATATCGTGGCATAAGTACTTGGTCTCCCAATACCCTTGTCTTCTAATTCCTTGACAAGGGTAGCTTCTGTAAATCGAGGCGGTGGCTGTGTAAAATGTTGATGGGGAACGATATCGATAAGGCGGAGCCTCTCTCCTTTTTTTAAATCTGGCAATAAAACATCCTCTTCATTGTCTTCGGTTTTTTTATTATTGTTCTTTCCTTCTTCGTAAACTTTTGTGTACCCTTGAAAGACAACAACAGAACCACTCGCTAAAAGTAGATACTTACCTGCCATGATATATACTCTTGTGGAATCTATAATTGCTGGGCACATTTGGCTTGAAAGAAATCTATTCCATATCAATGTATATAAAGAATACTGATCTTTACTAAGAAAAGGTTTTGCTCTTTCTGGGGGATGCAATGGCAAGCTTGGACGAATGGCCTCATGAGCCTCTTGAGCACCTTTCTTGCTTTTATAAATAGGAGGATTCTTTGGAAGATATTCTTCCCCATATTCTTTTATGATAAACTTTCTTGCTTCATTTTGGGCCTCAACTGCAATCCTGTTTGAATCCGTTCGCATATAGGTGATTAAGCCGACCGTTCCCTGGTCAGCTAAATCTACACCTTCATAGAGCTGTTGTGCAATGATCATTGTCTTTTTTACTGAAAAACCTAATTTCCTGGAAGCCTCTTGCTGCAATGAACTGGTGATAAACGGCGGCAACGGTTTCTTTTGTTTCTTCTTTTTTTCTATATCATGAACAATAAATTCCTTTTCTCTTAAATCCTCAACAATCTTATCAGCATCTTTATCATTTTTTATATCTATCTTGTCTTGATCAATTTTATACAGTTTTGCCTGAAACTGTGGAAGGCTATTCCCCTCTAATTCGGCAGTAATAGACCAATACTCTTGAGAAACAAATGATGTAATTTCCTTCTCTCTTTCACAAATCAGACGAAGGGCAACGGATTGAACTCTCCCGGCACTTAAGCCCCTCTTAACCTTCTTCCACAGGAGGGGACTAATCATGTAACCTACTAATCTATCCAATATTCTTCTCGCTTGCTGGGCATATATTTTATCTTCATTGATCCTCCCAGGATTTTTAAAGGCCTGGGATATAGATTTAGGAGTGAATTCATTGATAAGTATCCTGTAGATATTTTTTGAGGGGATATTTTTTAACTCTTTGGAAATATGCCATGCAATCGCTTCTCCCTCTCTATCAGGATCTGGAGCAAGATATACTGTCTCCACCTTACTGGCAGCTCCTCTTAACTCCTTTAGTATCCTTCCTTTCCCTCTAATGGTTATATATTCAGGTTCAAAGTTATTTTCTAAATTAACTCCAAGCTTATTTTTGGGTAAATCCTTAAGATGTCCAACAGAGGCCTTGATATCATAATCATTACCCAAAAATTTCTTAAGAGTTTTGGCCTTTGTTGGAGATTCGACTATTAAAAGCGATTTTGACATCTTTGATCTTAATTTATTAAATAGTTTTTACTGTGTTGAAATTGATCCAAAAACTCCTCTTTGAAAAGAGAATAGGATTGTCTGAATACTGCTAAAGATGCAACAATCATGATATCATCCAGATCAACTTCGTCATCTATGATTAAAAGAGCCTTATTAATTATTTCTTCCCTTAATGAATCATCTATTATCCCTAATTCTCTGAGCTTAATGAGAAAGCCCCAAGCCTCTACTGTAAATCGTATTCTTTCTTCTTCACTTAAGATCCTAAAAGCATGTGGTTTATTATAAAATTTATCAAACTGCATATCATTATATAGATTGGTAGCAAAACTTCTTATCCATGTAAAGGCGTCTATTATTTCGTTTGGATTATATCCCTTGGAGATTAAGTTCTCCATAACATTATTCTTCTCATGATCCAGATCATCATTTTCTAAAATATGATTAACGATTAGATTAACAATTCCAAATATTCTTTCTTTCAAACCACATCTCCTTTTTCTAATGATTTCTGAAAAACATCTTACCAGAATATTGTTTAATAATTCCCATTAACTCCAATTTGGCTAAAATACTAGCCACTTTATTCGAAGGTAATAAGCTTTCAATAATTATACTATCAATATGCTTGCCCTCATCTCCTATAAGGGAGTAAATTTTCTCCTCTTCCTCTGTAAGTCTTTCACTTTTACTCTTCTTTATCAGGCAACTCTGATTTTTAACCTTCTTCTCTGGATAAAGGCTTAATTGTGGTCTTAATTCTTCTAGAATATCATCTATCCCTTCCACTAATTTAGCCCCTAACTTCAAAAGACTATTTGTTCCTTTACTCTTTCCTGAATTGATATTCCCTGGTACTGCAAAAACCTCTCTTCCTTGTTCCAGTGCTAATTTAGCTGTTATTAATGAACCACTTCTGGAAGCGGCCTCTACGACTACCGTGCCTAATGAAATACCGCTAATAATCCTGTTTCTAATAGGAAAATTTTCCCTGTTCGGTCTGGTTTGCATAGGGAACTCGGATAAGATCGCTCCATTATCAATAATCTTATTCATTAATTTTTTATTTTCTGGAGGATAGACTACATCTAAACCTGAACCAAATACGGCTATTGATCTTCCTCCGCTTGACAGTGCCCCTTCGTGAGCATAGCTATCAATCCCTTTCGCCATACCACTTACAATTGTAAGGCCTTGAGAGCCAAGTTCCCAGGCTAATCTTTCCGCTGTTAGCTTTCCATATCTTGTGGGAGTCCGAGTACCAACAATAGATATTGAAAAGTCATCCTCCTTTTTTAATTCACCTTTTACATAAAGAAGAGGGGGAGGATCAAAAATAGTTCTTAGATTTTTAGGATACTTTTTATCTTTCAAAATCACTATATTAACATTATTCTTGTTCACTAATTCTAATTCTTTTTTCAAGGTTTTACCCATATCAAAAGATTTTATTTTATCAGCAATCTCCTTGCTTATCCCTTTGACCATCTCTAAGTCTTTCATAGAAGCATTGAATATCTTCCTTGGACTATCAAAATGATCTATCAATCTTTTAAATAATTTTTCCCCTATACCTGGAACGAGATAAAGGGCTATCCACCATAAACGCTCTTCCATGACTTAAGAACCTTAACTAATAATTCTTTGTAACTTATTGAATTTATTTTACTAATAATTCTCAGCCAAATTTAACAAGGTCATTATTATACATTGACTTTAAAGATAGTCAAGTCTTACTCGTTTTTTTAATGAATCTTTAAAGGAGTGGTTCTTATTTTGATCTACCCTTATAGAGGAGCATATCACCTGTCTCTATCAGTTTGGTGGATTTACTGATCATTGCAGTCGCTGTATTGTCTTGAACAGATAAAATAATGATTTCTCCTTTAGGAGGCTCGAGCTGTTCCTTTCCTCCTTCTTTTTTTTCTAATATCTGAAAAATATCCAAAGTTCTAACACCATCTTTAGATCCCTTGTCAATATAGACAATATCATCAGTACCCAATCCGGTCTTGAGATCTTTGGAAGAAACAATGTATGCCGTCATCGCACTTTTAGGAGAAATATCCAAGGGCACCTCCACCGCTTCTTTATATTTTTCTATGGGATCATTGACATTTATTGGATGATATGATTTGGTGATGATAGCCCTTGATCTCTTTTCACCGACAACCTGTATGTCTAAAATTCCTAAAATTCTTACTAAATGTCCTATGCTCTTTTTGGATACAGGATGAGAAACAGATTTTACGATTTTAAACACGGTATATTGATCACCTATTGCAACTCCTTTATTCTTTCCTATATCGATAAATACAATATCTTGCTCACTTAAATCCACTTTTTTCTCTAAAGAACCGACAATTCGATTTTTTATATCTGGTTTTGGTAGAATGTAGCCCGCTGATTCATATATATCTTTAGGAATAAACAGATGACCCTCTTTTGCCTTACCATCTATACTGCTTGTTAAAATAAAAAAAGTGGCTACTAAAATAGAATATATAAAGAGTCTTCTTTTTTCTATTCTCATTATCTCCTCCTTTCATCAATAATTTTAAGTAAAGTTTGACTCTCATTGCTTAGATATAAATACAAAACGTCTTTACCAGTCATCTTTTAAGCTTATCCCAACTTTTTTTATTGATAAAATATCCATCTCTGGATATATTTTTTTTGACCGATTTAATTCTTTAACGACCTCTTCAGGTCTTACATTATCAGACTCCCTCATCTTTAATATCAATTCTAAATTAATTGAATTTTTTTTCATATTGATTGCTTGCATGTCTATAATCAAAGGTCTAATATCTACTTTTTTAAAACTATCATTCTTTTCCCTTCCAATCACTATTTCTTTATTTGATAAAAAGGAAGTTATCATTTGATTGTAATCTTCTAAAATACTATCATAATTTGCAACGTTATTCATTTTTAAGTTTATATTGTAGATAACCTTTTCTGTTATCATATTATGAGATTTAAGAGGGATATTCTTAGCCAAAACAATCTCTAATCCTTTGGGTAGTGCCTGGTTAAGCTTTGATAAAAAATCTTCAGGTTCTATATAAGAAGAAAACTCTAAATCTAAATATTCACATACACTTTCAACCCCTGTAGGCAAGGCCATTCCAAAAGATATCCTTGGCCTTGGATGAAATCCTGAAGTATAAGCAACATCAATATGGGCCCTCTTTAATGCTCTATAGAAAACCTTCATCAATTCGAGGTGAGATAAAAATTTCATATTATTTAGCTTCTTAAACTGAATCCTCATCCTCTGAACAGGAATTTTATGCTTGTGATTTTGTGTATCTGATTTCTCAAAGAAAAAATCCTTTGGCTCGATTTCTAACTTATTTTTGGTTTTATTTTCGAAGTTCTGTTGAACCAAAGAAAATGTGTCAATATTATTAATAACCTTAAAGTACTCATCTTTTAAAAAATCTTCACTCATACCTATATCTAAATGATGCCACGGCAATAAAGTGTTTAGATCTATTTTTCTGTTCGAATAAAATCTTGGATCGATTTCTAAATCGCAAAATGACTCTTTCCATTTCTGATATCGAAAGTGTTCCTTCCAGCCATCGAAATGACAACCTTTATTTAGAGCCCTTACCAAAACCTCGCCCAACCTTCTATCCCCTCTTGAAAAAACAGCTTCTAAAAAACTCATTTCCACAGAATGAAACTTAAGAGTAAATCTTTTATTTTTTAAATGCCTTTTTAGATATTCTAACTTTTCTTTCAACAAATTCATTTCCTGCTGAGGAAACCACTGAAAGGGAGTATGAGATTTTGGGACAAAGGACGAGATGCTGACGTTAATATTCTTAAGCCTTCCTCTTTGCTTTTTAATAATATGAAGTACTTGATAACAGATCCTTATTATTCCATCAATATCTTCATCCTTCTCAGTAGGTAATCCAATCATAAAATATAATTTCAAAGAGTTCCATCCTGCCTTAACGATTTCTTCTGCATCTTTTAATAATCTATCTTCTGAAATATCTTTATTGATAAACCTTCTAAGACGCTCCGTACCTGCCTCGGCTACGAGAGTGAAGCCTGTCTTTCTGACCTTTTGAATATTTTTGATAATCTCACTATCTAAAAACCCAACCATTAAAGATGGTAAAGAAAGGGCTATATGTTCTTTAGATAACCCGTCCATTAAATGATGAATGATGAAACCCAGATTCTTATAATCACAAATATTTAGAGAATGGAGAGAAATTTCTTCGTAACCCGTGTTTTTTATGCTTTCGTTAACCAAATGAAAAATATTTTCAATGCCTCTTGTCCTGTAAGGGTTTTGAACCCTATTGGCCTGACAAAATCTACATTTCCTGTAACATCCCCTCGCAACCTCTATGTCTATTCTGTCATGAACAATCTTTGTAAACGGTACAATAGGAGATACAGGATACTCTACAGAATCCAAATTCCTTAAAATCCTCTTTTTCACTTTTTGATACCCATTTTTTTGAGGATTAATGCTATCAATTTCATTGTTATCCTTGTAAATGATTTCAAAAAAAGAGGGAACATATATCCCTTCTAGTTGAGATAATCTATCGAGACATTCCTCTTTCGTATCTTTATTCTCCAAACATTCTTGATAGATATCTACCAGTTCTAATATGACTTCCTCTCCATCCCCCAACACAAAGACATCTATAAAATCTGCAAGAGGCTCTGGATTTGCAACAGAAGAACCTCCAGCAATGATCAATGGACAATCTTTATTTCTTTCTCTACTTTTTAAAGGAATGTTTCCAAGGCGGAGGATATTTAATACATTCGTAAATGTAAGTTCATACTGAAGGCTAAATCCTATAATATGAAATTGATTCAAAGGTAGATTGGACTCTAAACTTGATAAGGGAAGTCCCCTTTTTTTAAGGATACATTCATAGTCTAAATCAGGAGCAAAAATCCTTTCTGCCGCTATATCAGGTCTTTTATTTAATATATGATAAAGGATCTTTAATCCAAGATGAGACATTCCAATTTCATAGATATCTGGAAAGATCAAAGCAACTTTTGTTTTTACAGATTTGAGATCTTTGTGGACCGAATTGAACTCATCTCCTAAATACCTTGATGGTTTTCTTATATAGGAAAGTATATCTTGATATTTATTCATTTAAAATATAACTGATCCTGAGTAATTCTTTATAAGTGTTAGATAATATTTCCAACATACGATGGGTTTAATATTTAAATCTCCTCATTCTTATACTTAATAACAGTCCCACAGCCAACATTGTTGTAAATATTGAGGAACCGCCATAACTCATAAGAGGTAGAGGTAACCCTACGATAGGAATAATTCCAAGAGTCATCCCAATATTCATCATAATATAAAAACCCATCATTCCAACGATACCAATGGCTAAATAATATCCGAAATCGTCTCTCGATCGATAAGAGATATCAATAGCCTTGAGTAAAAAAATTAAATATAAAATTACCAGGGTAAATGCCCCGATAAATCCCCATTCTTCAGCTAACACTGAGAATATAAAATCTGTATGTTTTGCAGGGAGAAAATTAAGGCGACTCTGAGTTCCTGCAAAAAGACCTTTCCCCCATAGACCCCCTGAACCTATTGCAATCATCGATTGAAGACTATGGTAACCCGCACCTAGAGGATCAGCGTAGGGATCTAATAAAGTTAACAATCTCTTTTTTTGATAATCTTGAAGAAAAAACCACATGGAAGGAAGAAAAAACATACCCGTAAATATTAAGTATAAAAAAGACTTAAATTTTAAACCAACGATAAATACGAGCGTAAAGAAAATGAAGAAAAACATAAAAGCGGTTCCTAAATCAGGCTGTTTTGCAACTAAAAGAAATGGAATGAGAACAATTATAAAAGGAAAAATGAGTTCTCTTAGATATAAAGAATCTGATCTCTTTCGATTAGAAAAATGTTTTGCAAGAACGATAATCAAAACCAATTTCATCAATTCTGATGGTTGAAAAGAAATTGGGCCTAAAAATATCCATCTTTGAGTACCTGCTACAACCTTTCCATATAATAAGAGATAGACCAGAAGAAAAATCATACTAAAATACAAAAAATAGACATATCTTTCTAATGAGTTATAGTCAAAAAAGATAATAAAAAATATCCCAAATAATCCACATAGGATCCAATAAATCTGCTTTATATGTATTCCTTTGAGACTCGGTTCTATCCTGCCATAGACGGAACTATAAATGATTAAAACGCCAATGGTGCTAATAACAATGGTTATAATCAACAGACTCCAATCAAAATTAGAAATAAGTCTTCTATCAATCATGAAAACACCTTTTTATTACCTGCTCATTATTCAGCTCAATCTGATATTGTAGTGCTAGAATTCTTTAACTTAAAATATTCCTGAATGATTTTTTTTGCTAGAGGTGCATAACTTGCTCCATGTTTTCCACCATGTTCACTACAAACCACCACTACTAGTTCAGAATTTTCAAATGGAGCAAAGCTAACAAACCAACCATGATCTCTTAGGTGATAGGGAAGCCTTTCTTGATTATCTTTAGGTTCATTCTCCTTCATTCTTATAACCTGGGCTGTCCCTGTCTTCCCAGCTACAAGAATATTCTTTATCTTGGCACTCCTTCCAGTCCCATGATTATCATTGACAACTCCCAATAAGCCTTTTCTTACTATCTTTAAAGTCTCTGGCCTCGCAGGAATCCTACCTATGATCTCCGATTGATTTGAAAATAATATTATACCTTCTGGTGATTCTATCTGTTTAACAAGTTTCGGTTTATATCTAATCCCGCCATTAGCAATGGAGCTCATTAAACTTGCTAATTGTATAGGTGTCACAAGATTATATCCCTGACCAATAGAAGCAGAAATCGTCTCTCCTGGAAACCAGGGTTCATTCTTTACTCTCTTTTTCCATTGGGTTGATGGAACAAGCCCTTCCTTTTCATTTTCTAAACCTATTTCTGTTTTCTTCCCAAGTCCAAAGCCCTTTGCGTACCTTGCTAACGTATCTATCCCTAACTGACTCCCTACCTTATAAAAATATGTATCACATGACTCAACCAAGGCTTTATGAAGATTTACAGTCCCATGTCCCCCCTCCTTCCAACATCTATACACCCTGTTCCCAAAGAAAAAGTATCCTTTATCAAAAATAGTTGTTTTGGGTGTTATTATCCCTTCTTCTAAACCTGCAATGGCCGTTACTATCTTATAAACTGAACCAGGGGGATATTGTCCCTGAATAGCCCTATTTTGTAATGGATGCTTTTCATTTCTCACTAAATTTAACCAATCCTCTTTTGAAATCCCTTTAGCAAAGAGATTGGGATCAAAGGATGGCTTACTCACCATGGCTAACACTTCACCATTTTGAGGGTTCATGACCACTATACTGCCTGTCATATTATCCAATAGCTCTTCTGCAAGTTTTTGAATCCTTATGTCTATGGTAAGTATCAGATTGTTACCAGGTGAAAAATCTTTCTTTATTAACAGTTTTAACTCCCTACCATAAGCATCAACCTCTACCTGCTTCTTTCCATTCTCACCTTTAAGGTAGGTCTCATACACCTTCTCAATCCCCAACTGTCCTATAAAGTCTCCCAGCTGATAACCATTTTTTGATTCCTGAAGGCCCTTTTCATCAATCTCTCCTAAATAACCCAATAGATGAGCTGACAAATCATTATATTGATAACTTCTAAGGGGTTCGATGTTTAACTCTACGCCTGGAATATCAAATATATGTTCTACAATAAATGCAACAGAATCTCTATCTATATCCCTTTTTATGACCAGAGGTTTAAAGGGGGAAACAGACCTGATTCTCTTTATAATCCTTTCCTTATATAGAGGAATCCTTTCATTCAATAAATCCAATATCTTTAGAAGATCCTTGGCCTTTATATCTTCAGGGGTCAAGGAGAGATTAAAGGAGGGTCGATTATCCGCAATTATTCTTCTTTCTCTATCCATAATCTTCCCCCTATGGGCTTTGACAGACACTATCCTAATCCGGTTATTTTCAGAAAGTTTTCTAAACCTCTCTCCCTTGATTATCTGTAAATACCAGATACGAACCAACAGAATTGTGAAGAGGAGAATGATTAATGACATAAATAAAAATCTCTTTTCTCTTCTGTCGTTGGTTCTCTTCGTTTTTCGACCCTCTATAGGCATCATTATATCAAACCCTCTCTTCTCAACCATTTTATTTCTAATTTATCAAAAAGAGCCATCAAAGGAATGCCAATAACTGAACAATAAACAGCTCTGTATAAAACAAATCCTGAAAATATCTTTAATATATACTCCTGGGGAAAAAAGATTTTAAACAAGACGATAACTAGAAAACCTTCGAATAGAGCAGAAGAAAATATTATAATAACCTGTGTTATGATATTGCCTATTGCTATATTATCTCTTAGGTTTCCTACTAAAAAGGCTATAAATCCTTTTGTAAAAAAATTCAAACCAAGAATGCCACTTGATAAAAGATCCTGTAAGAGACCTAGCAAGGCACCGATGATGATTCCTTTATCACCTTTACTCTTAAAAGAAAAATAGATTGTTAGAACGAGAACTAAATCTGGCTGGATGCCATAGATTGCTAAGTGATGTAAAGATGTGGTTTGTACAAGAAATATAGTTGAAACAAGTGAAAAAAAATACAGATAAGACATTAAAAAATCCCTATTTTTCTATAATGATAAAAACCTCTTCTATCTCAGAAAGATCTCTATCTGGAACGACCTCAGCTTCCTGAAATAGGCTCTGCTTTTTCTTTTTTATCCTGCTGACGGTTCCTATGAGAAATCCCTTAGGAAACACACCTCCCAGTCCAGATGAGATGACTCGGTCATTAACTTTAATATCAGCATTGAGTGGAATATATTTCATTTCAAATATATTAGTATTTTTCCCCTTTATAACACCTCTATCCCTGGTCCTCTGTATCAATGCATCTACGGCACTTCTAAAATCTGTTAGCAGAAGAACCTTCGAAGTATTAGAGTTTACTTCAACCGTTCTTCCTATTAATCCATCTGTTGAGACCACTGCCATTCCTTTTTTAATCCCGCTATTGGCCCCTTTATTCACAACGATAATCTTAAACCAACTGTTGAGATCATTGCTGATAACCTCTGCTAGCAACATCTTTGAAGAAAAATTTTTTTTAAAATCTAACAGTTGTAATAATCGGCTATACTGTTTCTCTATTTCCAAGAATCTACTCTTTTCTGCTTTTAACTTCTCAATTTCATCTTTTAAGAGAATGTTTTCTTCCTTTACATTCAACGATGAAACATAACTGTCCAAAATTCTATTTAATTTATCAATAGATCTGTTAATGAAGGCTTGAACTGGAGAGAATGCAGATACAATGATTGAGTCTAAAAAAAAGAAACTTCTCTTATCCTTGAAATCGACTGTCATTAAGAAGAGGGAAAAAAAGGCAAGCATTAAAAGGAGAATTAGTTTTTTCCGCTTTCTTAATAATTTTCTCATTACTCAGAATAAATTTCAGGAAGTTTCCTAGGATTATCTAAGATAAAATAGACTATATTGAAAGCCTTTTTAATAAGTCCATCTCATCCAGACACTTTCCAGTTCCCAGGACAACAGCAGTGAGAGGATCCTCAGCCAAAGTAATAGGTAGACCTGTTTCTTCCCTAAGCATGACATCCAAACCCCGCAATAGGGCACCCCCTCCAGCTAAAACAATACCCTTATCGACAATATCAGAGGCTAACTCAGGAGGAGTTTTTTCCAAAGCATCCTTTACGGTGTCTATTATCGTTGTTATAGGTTCAGAAAGGGCATTTCTTATCTCTTCATCAGTGATTTGAAAAGTCTTTGGAATACCATCAACCAGATCCCTCCCCTTCACCTCCATGCTTAAAGTTTCCTCGAGAGGATAGGCAGAGCCAATCTCAATCTTTATCTTTTCAGCTGTTCTCTCCCCTATGAGTAGATTATATTTTCTCTTTATATAATTTACAATACATTCATCCATTGCATCTCCCCCAACCCTTACAGACTTGCTGAAGACAATCCCTGAAAGGGAGATGACGGCTACTTCTGTAGTGCCTCCTCCGACATCTAATACCATGTTTCCTGATGGTTCTTGAACAGGAAGTCCAACGCCTATTGCTGCAGCCATGGGTTCTTCAATAAGATAAACCTCCCTCGCTCCAGCAGACTCAGCAGAATCTCTTACAGCCCTTTTTTCAACCTGAGTAATACCAGTAGGAACACATATAATAATTCTTGGACGAACCAGCGTCTTTCTATTATGAACCTTTGTTATAAAATAACGCAGCATCGCCTCTGTGATCTCAAAGTTTGCTATCACTCCGTCTTTCATTGGACGAATAGCTACAATATTTCCAGGTGTTCTTCCAAGCATCTCTTTCGCTTCGGTTCCAACTGCCAGAACCTGGTTGCTATCTTTATCTATAGCTACAACTGAGGGTTCGCATAATACAATCCCCTTTCCATTCAGATAAACAAGTGTATTAGCTGTTCCAAGGTCAACTGCCATATCATTCGAAAGTAAGCCAAATAAGACATTGAAAACCATATTGTCCTCTCCCCTTTTCTTAAGCTGTGGTAATCATAAGAAAGCTTTTCTCTAAAAAATGAGAATACCACTAATGCCTTGAGATAGCAATAGAAATTTAAAAAAATGTTGCAAGAAAAGTGATATTATTATATTTATAACTAAACCGAAAGGAGTAAATTAAAATGCTTAGAATTTTAAGAAGTCATATTCAGACCTGGGTACTGAAAGCAATTCTTATCTTTGTAGCGATCACATTTATAGGATGGGGTGCTGGTTATTTGGGTAAAACTCAAAAAGAATTTGAAATAATAGCCGAAGTATATGATATACCCATCACCTATGGTGAATGGCAAAATTCCCTTAAGTCTTTAGACGAATTTTACAAAAATATCTACAAAGATATTCTACCTGGAGACTTCACAAAAAGGTTAAATCTTAAAGAGATGGCATTAAATGATCTCTTACGAAAAAATATCCTTCTCTATAGCGCAGAGAAAGAGGGTTTGGTTGTTACAAAAGAAGAGTTGATTGACCATATTCAAACAAATCCTCTCTTCGTAAGAAATGGCAAATTTGATGAAAGAAGTTATAAATTTTTGTTAAGCAGAAATCGTATAACTCCCAAAGAATTTGAAGCAAGCCAAAGAAATGAGATTCTGATTAAAAAGATGGGGGATTTGATTAAAGACAGTGTAATGATATCTAAAAGGGAGTTATTAGATGCTTTTCAAAGGGAGAATGAAGAAATTCAAGTAGAATATCTATTACTTAAGCCTTTGTATTTTAAGAGTAAGATAAAGATTTCTCAACAAGATATAGAAGAATTCTATAATAAAAACAAAGAGGAATTCCGCGAACCAGAAAAGAGAAAGATAAAATATATTTATCTCAACCCTAAGGATTTTATGAAAAAAGTAAGAATTGATAAAACAGCAATAGAAGAATATTATTTTGATCATGAAGAAGAATATAACCTGCCAAAGAAAATCAGGGCCAGACAAATTCTGATCCGAATCCCTCAAAACTCCTCTCAAGAGAAAAAAGAAAAGGCAAGAAAAAAGACAGAGATGATCATCAAAAGACTAAAAAAGGGAGAAGACTTCTCAAAATTAGCAAGAGAGTATTCTGAAGACTCCTCAGCCAGAAAGGGTGGAGATTTAGGATATTTCAAGAAAGGAGAGATGATACAAGAGTTTGACAAGGTAGCGTTTTCCTTAAAAAAAGGTGAGATTAGTCATCCTGTTCTCACTCCTTTTGGCTATCATATTATTAAAGTAGAAGATATAAAGGAGGCCTCTATAAAAGAACTCAAAGATGTAAGAGACGAAATCGAAAAGAAGTTGACAGAAAATGAGGCAGATTACCTTGCTGAAGATAAAGCAAATGAGATCTTTGAAGATATAATGAGAACAGGGATTGATTTAAAAGAAATAGCGCAGAGATATTCTTTTGATTTAAAGACAACTGGTTTTTTTAACAAACAAGAAAACGAAATAAAGGGGATTAAAAACAGTGGCAATCTCATATCTTCCGCCTTTTCTCTCGAATTAGGTGAAGTGAGTGAGATTGTGAAGTTAGATAATGGGTACTATATTTTTAAACTTCTCGATATAAAGAAGTCATCTATTCCTTCCTTAGATACAATAAAGCCAAGGCTAAGAGATGTTTTGAAAACAGAAAAAATGAAAAATGCTGCCTTCAGAAAGGGCGAAGAAATTTTAACACAACTCAAAACCACAAAAGAGTTAAAAGACATTGCAGAAAAGCTGGGATTAAAGACGGCCACCACTGGATATTTTTCTCGCGCAAGCAGTATACCAGGTATAGGAATAGATTTAAATTTCATAAATCAAGCCTTTAGATTAAAAAAAGGTGAGAACACAATCGTAAAATCTGATGATGGAGTTTATATTATAAAACTCCTTGGGAAAAAACCCACTGATATGAACAAGTTTAAACAAGCCAGAGAAGATTTAGCTAATAGATTATTAATACAAAAAAGAGAAAAGGTATTCCAGAGTTGGATTCAAAATAAGATCGATATCGCTTATCAAAAGCAACTGATAAAGATAAACAGAGAATTATTTTCAGATTAACTATTAAGCAAGTAAGAATCGGTGAATAAGATATTAACTGTGGATCCAGAAAAATGCACGGGATGCAGAATGTGCGAACTGGTCTGTTCAATGAAAAAACATGGAGAGTTCAATTCTGCAATCTCCCGAATAACCACAATAATCTCTATTGAAGATGGATTTTATCTTCCCATATTCTGTTTTCAATGCGATGATTATCCATGTGGCCAAGTCTGCCCTTCTGGGGCGATTTCAAGAGAGAATGGAGTTGTAAGAGTAGATGAAGAAAAATGCATAGGCTGCAGGATGTGTCTTTTAGCCTGCCCATTTGGGGCAATGAATTTCTATAGTGAAGGAGGCTATGCCATCAATTGTGACACGTGTGATGGAGATCCAGAATGTATTAAATTTTGCTATCCGAAAGCCCTCTCTTTTAGGGAAACAGAACTATCCATGCATCATAAAAAGAAATCTCTTGCCGAGAGGCTAAAAAACATTTATGGGGAAAAACAAGAAATGCTGGACTGAATTAATGATGGATGCCCTGGATAATTTCTTTTCTTTCTATCGTTCCTCTTCACTAATCAATTGAGTATGTCCTGAAATCTCTTTTCGTTCCTTATGGAATCAAAATAGGAAGATTCAATCAATAACTGATTGAACTTTTCATTTCTATAAGGCTTGGCCTTTTCTAACCAAAGATAGCACTCTTCTCTATTCCCTTGGTTAAAGTGTATCATCGCTATGTTTAAATAGCTCTCTACCATTTCTGGCCTTATCTCAGTTGCCTTTTTAAAAGCAGAGATTGCCTCCTTATACTGGCGTTTATTCCAATAACATACACCAAGATTTAAAAAAGCCGTCTCTTTGAAGGAAAATTCTGTAGAAAAGGTGGCAAACTTCTGCCATTTTAGAAGATCTGGATTATATTTAATCTCACTTATAAATTCTTCAAATAGTCTTATTGCAGTATCATAACGATTTCTTTTTAGCTCCTTGACTGCTTGAAAATAGGTACCTAACATCCTCCTAGCCAGACCTCCGACACCAAGAATAATCAGACCAAAGATAATAAGAACCTCCTTTTGTACCCCCATATTGATTAATACAAAGGTGATGATAACACCAAAGGTCAGCCAAAAGACTAATTTATTCATTGGGCTTATCATAAAATTCTGCCTTGTCTTTTAACTATTGATTATCTATGGATATCTCTGTAAAAAGAAAACTGTCAATTGTCTCTTCAAAGTGAAGTTAAATAATATCTTATAATAGTTCAAGAAAGTTTTTCAGTATCCTAGCAGTAGCTCCCCAAATCCTATAGTGATTGTATTGATATACATAAACTTTTCTTTTCTTTCTCTCGTAAACCCATTCCTCTTCTTTAAAATTTTCCTTTTGAAGAAAAAAAGAAAAAGGAACCTCTACCAGCTCTTTAATCTCATCTTTATTGATTTTGAATTTACAGGGATAAGAAATAAATCCTACAAAGGGAGTAACCTTGAATCTTGTTACTGTTTCGATATCATCTAATTCCCCAACAATATTGATATCTTTTTCTAAAAGACCTATCTCTTCAAAAACTTCCCTCATGACAGTGTTTTTCAAATTTCTGTCCGTTTGCTCCCTTATTCCACCGGGAAAAGATATTTGTCCCTTATGGTGCTCAACAGATTCTGTTCGTTTTGTAAATAAGATATAATACTCCCCATTTTTCTCGAATAGGGGGATCAATACCGCAGCAGGGACTAAATCATCACGAAATATTTCCTTTTTAATCCTACTCGAAAAAATCTTTTTAATCTTCTCTTTCATATTGATAATTCTTTATATCTCATATAGATAAAAAATCTAATCCTCTCAATATATTTCGAAATTGTTTCTTATGAGAGTCTCTTTAGCGATATCACATTTCCAAAAAGGTGTCAATTCTCTTAAACGGATAGATATGATAAATGACTTTCTTTTTTGATCCCCATTTTCCCAACAAAACCCTTGACAAACCTCGATAAAATGAAGATATTTAAAAAAGATAAAATCAAGGAGAGAGCATGCAAAGATACTTTTATTACTGCACAGATAAAGTAATGGAGGCAGTCAATATAGGCTCCATGGAGATGTTGACCCTTAAACAGAACGAACTCTCTCCTGAATTTATCCTCTTGGGCCTTCTCGAGCAGGAAGATTCAATGCTCTTTGATATTTTTAAAGATATGGGGTTAGAACCAAAAGAAATTAAGGGAATGTTATTAGATAAGATATATGGGATACAGGAAACGAAAAAAAAGTTTTCTGGAGACGTTATTCCTACTCAAATCCTCCTCACCAAGGAAACAGAAAATCTTTTAAAAGTAGCCAAAAGTGAATCAGAAAGAATGGGAGATAAGTTTATAGGCATAGGATCTATGTTTTTAGGAATGTTGGATGAATCAGTCGGTCCAACATCCAAGATTCTTAAAGATCTTGGGATCAGTTATGAGAAGGTAAAAGAGACTTTATCCAGGATCAAAGGAGATCGGCATATTGAAGATAAAAAAGCAGAGAGCAAACTCAATGTACTGCAAAAATACACAACAGACCTGACCCAAATGGCAAGAGCGGGAGAACTTGATCCTGTTATTGGTAGAGAACAGGAGATAAAAAGGGTAATACAGATCCTGTCTCGCAGGAAAAAGAACAACCCTGTGCTGATAGGTGAACCTGGCGTTGGAAAGACTGTAATCGTTGAGGGTCTTGCCCAGCAGATAGTGGAAGCTGAGGTTCCAGAGACCCTTGTCAATAAAAGGGTTTTGATGTTGGAGATGTCTGAAGTCGTTGCAGGCTCCAAGTTTAGAGGAGAATTTGAAGAAAGGCTTAAGTCTATAAAGGAAGAGGTATTAGCAGCTGCAGGACAGATCATACTCTTTATTGATGAACTCCATACTGTTGTGGGTGCCGGCGCTGCAGAGGGAAGCATCGATGCTTCGAATATGCTTAAATCAGCCTTAGCAAGGGGTCAACTTCAGTGCATTGGTGCCACAACACTGGATGAATATAAAAAGCACATAGAAAAGGATAAGGCTTTGGAGAGAAGATTTCAGATGGTTTTGATTAAAGAGCCATCAGTAAAAGATACTCACCAGATTCTTCAAGGTTTAAAAAAGAATTATGAAGGACACCATCAAATTCAATATAAAGAGGGGGCACTGATGGCTGCTGCTAATCTCTCAGAAAGATATATCACAGATAGATTCCTTCCGGATAAGGCCATTGACCTTATCGATGAAGCTGGTTCTAGAAAGCATCTTGACCTCATCTACCTACCTCCAGAACTTAGAAAAATAAAAAAAGACAAGGAAGACCTCCTCCAAAAGCAGAAAAATGCATATGACAAGCAGAATTACGAAGAGGCAGCCAAATACCAACAGAATTTTATCACCCTTGAAAAAGAGTTCCAGAATAAGCTATCTGAATGGAAAAAGGATATAGAGCCCGGGGATTCCATCGTTGATGAGGAGGATATTGCCAAGGTGGTTGAAGGCTGGACAGGTATTCCCGTTGCCAGAATGCTGGAGAGCGAAGCTGAGAAACTGATGAATATGGAGATGAATATTCATAAAAGGATTGTGGGGCAGGAAAATGCTGTAAAGGCTGTTAGCGATGCGATAAGAAGAAACAGATCTGGGCTCAAAGAAAAGTCGAGGCCGATTGGCTCCTTTATATTTTTAGGGCCCACGGGTGTGGGAAAAACTGAATTAGCCAAAGCCCTCGCAGAGTTTCTCCTTGATGATGAAAATAAGCTGATTCGCCTTGACATGTCAGAATATATGGAGAGACATACTGTCTCTAAATTTATTGGCTCTCCCCCTGGATATGTTGGTTATGAGGAAGCCGGACAATTGACGGAAAAGATAAGAAGAAACCCCTATTCCATCATCCTCTTAGACGAATTAGAAAAGGCTCATCCCGATGTTTTCAATATGCTCTTACAGATTCTAGATGATGGCCGTCTCACTGATGCCCACGGTCGCACAGTGAGCTTTAAAAATACTGTGATTATAGGTACATCCAATATTGGAAGCGAATTAATAACCAAAGATTCAATAGCAATAGGTTTTGGCAGAGATACCAGTGACAAGAGATACGAAGATATCAAAAATAAGGTTTTAAGTGAAGTAAAAAAGGTTTTTAAACCAGAATTCTTAAACCGGGTAGATGATCTTATTGTATTTCACCAATTGGATGAAGGACATATAAGAAAAATTGTTGACCTTCTCATCAATAATCTGAAAGAAAGGATCAAAGAAGAAGAATTAGAAATAATCGTTACTGATAGAGTAAAAGAAAAACTTGCCAAGGAGGGCTTTGACCCTTTTTATGGTGCACGGCCCTTAAAGAGAGCAATTGAAAAACTCATAGAGAATCCTCTTTCTCAAAAACTTATATCAAAAGAGTTTGAAAAGGGAAATATTATAGAAGTCGCTTTAAAGAACGGTAATATTGATTTTAGAAAGAAAAAGTAGTTACTGGTCTTGCTTGTAAAAGAATCGAGTAACTCTTTTATCTAAAGGAATCTCTTTAAAAATACCAAGAAATTTATTCTCTTCACTTTTTCAAATTCTCTTACCAAAGACATCACGATCCAAAACCATGGGGAGCTGATTTGTTTTAGACCTTGACTCCCCTATGCTTGTAACCACAATAGCAGGTTTATCAATCACTGGACAGAGGTTTTCACAAATCCCACACCCGATACAAAGGTCTGCATCTACTACGGGCTGCTGTAATACAATCTTCTTCCCTTTTTTGTCAACGACTGCTTTTTTGCGAAACCATATAGCTTTCTTTGGTGTAGGGCATACCTCTTCACAAACAATACATGGGGTATCAAGGGCATAGGGAAGGCAACGATCTTTATCTATAAATGCAAGTCCAATCTTTATCTTTACCTTTTCCTCAACAGTCAATTCTATAATAGCCCCGGTTGGACAAACCTGACCACATAAATTACAATAGTATTCACAGTACCCAAGCCTTGATACAAGGATAGGAGACCATATCCCCTCAAGACCGGCCTCAAAAAGGGTAGGTTGAAGACCATTTGTAAGACAAACCTTCATGCACTCTCCACATTTAACACAACGCTCTAAAAAAATATCCTCTTCTACTGCCCCGGGTGGTCTTATAAGAGAAGGGACAGGTTTTTTCCTCTTCGGATCTAATTTTATTAGAGGAACAGCGAATATCCCGAAAGCTGCTGAAGTCAATATATGTCTCCTCCCAAGATCGATTCCCTTAACCTTTCTTTGAAAGGGCGAACGAAATCTAAAATGAGAAAAACCTTCCCTACATTCATCTACGCAGCAAAAACAGACCATACATTCCGATGGCATCCATTGAATTTCTCTATCGAGCATTCTTCCACCCTGACATTTTTTCATGCAATCTTTGCACTGTTTGCATCTCTCATCAACCTTCATTTCAATAAAGCTAAATCTAGAAAAGAGACCCAGCAAAGCTCCAAGAGGACAGAGGAAACGACACCAGAATCTATCTTTGATCAAATTTAAAAAGAGAATACCAAAAAAGAACATCCCTATAATAAAGACCTGTGAAAAGTATGGTTGATTGAATGATAGATAGACCTTCTTTAATAAACTATAGATGGGCTCTGAGATAGCTTTGATAACCTTTATATCAGTAAAATACAAGAAATCAAAAAACGACCTAAAGAAATAATTTAAGATGGGGTTTATGCTGATTGCAAAGGATCTGATGAGAAGGGATAAAGGATCAAGTATGCCTGTAATATGAAGTGTAAAAAGGGACGAGATAAGAATAAATATAAGGATCAGATATTTTAACTTATACCGGTTATCGAACTCCCCATGATTTCTCTTATCCAAATTGCTCTTCTTTTTTGAAGATAGATAACCAATAAAATGATTTAAAGAACCAAAAGGACATATCCAACCACAAAAAACCCTTCCTAAGAATACGGTAAGGATAATTAAAAATACTGAGAGGAAGAGAGTCTTGGGAATCTCTGCAGGAATACCATGAGAGGCAAGGATAGTTGTGATCAGGATGAGGGGATTAAAATCAAGAAAGAATTTAACAGGGTATCGTATTTCATTTTTCCCAGCATATTCTGTTAAAACAAGCAGAACAAAAAAAATAATGAAAAAGGTTGTCTGAATGATTACTCGGAATCTTTTCATATATAGCTTGAGAGAATTTTAACTGATAGATTGAACTCTCTTTATCTTTATCTTACTCAAATCCATATTACCGATACCTCTCTCTGAAGCAATTTTAACATATCCTAAATCTTCACCCTTGAGATCAAAGAGGGTTGCACCATAAGAATCCACTGCAACTTGATCAACTCCAGCAATAACCGTCTCTTTTAGGCGAACATCACCCAGGTCACCCCCAGAAGGTCCATTATCCACTAAAATCCTGTATGCATCGAGAATGGTCAAGGTAGGTTTGATTGCCATTGCTAAATCTGCAAGAGACCTATCAATATCTTTATGAAGCCACCCTCTATTTCCTCCTATTACTCCCATCCAGTTTTTCATAGCCATTGTAAGGAGGGCAGTGCTGTGATCTTTAGCAATAGGGATGTTTATAATACAATCTGATTCGAGGATATCTTTATATATAGGCCATGTTTTCAAATATTCTCCCTTAATACTCACTTCCTTAAATTTTCTCGGATCAATATGCGAGAGCTCTGCCCCTGTATCTTTAACGGCATCAAAGATACCGCTTCTCATATAACACCTTCTAGGGTCATTTACTGATCTGTCAAAAATCTTTACCTTTTTTGCTCCCGCATCAAAACACATCATTACTGCTGCCCTTACCACCTCAGGATTTGTATCGGCAGCCTGTTCTGGTGTTCTATCCCATCCTATATTTGGTTTGATTACAACCACATCTCCCCTTTTAACAAACCGTTTCATCCCTCCCAAACCCTCTATTGCTCTTAAGGTTATTTTATAAGGGTCTTTTCCTTCTGAAATAACCATCTCCGGTAAATCCAAAGATGCATCTGCAAGAAGCTTCATATAAGGAGGGAACAGTGAACCGATGCTTAAACCACCTATGATTCTTAGGAAATCTCTTCTTTTGACTTTATGATTCATAATCCTTTCTCCATAGATATAAAAAACTCAATTTCATAAATGGCTCAAATTATATTTTGCCTTTAGCTTAAAGTCAACTTTCCGTAATAAAAAAGAATTTTCTGGATAGAAAAAGATAAACAGGGCTAAAGAACATTTTTACCTCACAAAACACCATATTGACTTTTTCAATGAATCAAATTATTATTTTTTTTATTATCTCTTTTTTATTATGTTCAGGGGGGTCTTTTGGTTTCTGATCTTATTAGATTATTAAATACCTCTTCTCAATACAGAAACCAGATTGCCCATCATGAAAAAATACCTTCAAAAAAGCCGATATACAAAACTTCCTCCTATCCTCTATCAGATAAGATTATAGATTATTTTATAAAAAATAATATAACTTCTCTCTATTCTCATCAAGCGATTGCTTTTGAAAGGATCTCCAAAGGTAAAAATATAGCTGTTATCACACCCACTGCAAGCGGCAAGACATTGGTCTATAATATCCCTGTTTTTCAATCATTGGTGAAAGATCCTTCTTTAAGAGCCTTATATATCTTTCCTCTTAAAGCCCTTGAACAGGATCAATTCAAAATAATGAATGAGCTGAGTTCTGTACTGGACAGAGATATAAAAATTAAGAGTGCTGTATATGATGGTGATACATCTTCATACAAAAGAAAAAAAATTAGGGGAGACCTCCCTCATATTATCATCACAAATCCTGATATGGTTCACTTTGGTCTTCTCCCCTATCATACGAAATGGGAGAGATTTTTTAAGAAACTCCAATATATAGTCATTGATGAGCTTCATACATACAGAGGCATATTCGGCTCCCACATTGCTCAGGTCATAAGAAGGCTTAACAGGATAGGCCAGTTTTATGGCTCGTCACCCCAGTATATTACAAGCTCTGCAACTATATCCAATCCCCAAAACCTTGTGGAAGACCTTACAGGGTTAAAATTTGAGGTGATTATGGAAAATGGGGCGCCTAAATCAGGGGGGCATTTTATATTTATGAATCCAGAGGGAAGTCCCTATACCCTTGCTGCGAAACTATTCAAGGATTGCTTAAATTCCGGACTCAAGACAATCATGTTTACCAAAGCAAGAAAGATAACAGAACTTCTTTATACTTGGGTTATTCAAGATCATTTTGAATTTTCAGATAAAATCAGTTCATACAGGGCTGGTTTTCTTCCGGAGGAGAGGAGGGAGATAGAAGCAAAGCTTTCCTCAGGGGAAATGGAGGGGGTTATTTCCACCAGCGCATTAGAAATGGGGATAGATATTGGTGGATTGGATGTTTGTATTCTTGTCGGGTATCCAGGAACTGTAACGAGTACATGGCAACGAAGTGGCAGGGTGGGAAGAAAAGACAGAGAATTTCTAATTATTTTAATCCCTCAGACAGATGCCTTAGACCAATACTTCATCTCTCATCCCAAGGATTTTTTTAAGAGGGGATTTGAAGAGGCTGTTTTAGACCCAAACAATGAGGAGATCATTAAAGAACATCTCGTATGTGCGGCTTCTGAAATACCCCTCAGCTTTTCTGATCCTTTTTTTAACATGAAAAGGTATAAAAGAGAGATAGAAATATTGGAAAAAGAAGGAAAACTCCTCAAAAGTGCCTCTGGCAAAGAATGGTTCTCCTATAAAAATAATCCTCAAAAAGATATTGATATAAGATGCGTTGGCGAAGGCTTTACGATATTTGAAGAAAAGAACAAAAGCCTTGTAGGGAAATTAACAGGAAACAGGGCCTATAGTGAAGGTCATCCAGGGGCGATATACCTTCATAAGGGAAAACAATATCTCATAACGAAATTGGATATTAAACAGAAAAATATTTATGCGAAGGAAGTAGATTTAAATTATTATACTCAACCCCTTTCTGATACAGAAACAGAGATATTAAAATGTATGAAGAGAAAGAGGATAAAAAACTTTTTAATCAATCTTGGCAAGTTAAAGGTGACGGAAAAGATAACAGGGTATGAAAAGAGAAGAATGATTGGACAAGAAATATTGAGTACTCATCCCCTCGATTTACCAGCGCAGCAGTTTGAGACTATTGGGATATGGATCGAAATAGAAGACAATTTAAAAGATCAAATAGAGAGAGAGAGGCATAATTTTATGGGTACGATTCATGCTGTCGAACACGCCTCCATAGCCATCTTTCCTCTCTTTTCTATGTGTGATCGATACGACATTGGGGGAATATGTTACCCTTTCCATCCTCAAGTCAATAAGGCCTCGATATTCATCTATGACGGATATCCAGGAGGAATAGGATTATCCAAAAGGGGTTTTGAGGTTATAGAAGATTTGTTAGTTTCTGCTTTAAGATTAATTGAAGAATGTTCATGTGAAGAAGGTTGCCCGTCTTGTGTTCATTCGTCCAAGTGCGGCTCTGGAAATAAACCTCTAGATAAAAAGGGAGCAAAGTTAATCCTTAAAGAACTTTTAGGATTAAAAGGCAATACTCCCCCAGTTCAAAAGGTGACTGAAAAAGAAATTTACAAACAAGAAAAGAAAAAAGGCTATGATGCAAATCATAAAAATAACAAAAAAATACTTTATTTTGATATTGAGACCCAAAAGAGTGCTGAAGAGGTTGGGGGATGGAATAACAAACATCTGATGCGATTAGCCATTGGTGTCATCTATGATGAGATTGAAGGAGATTATTATACCTATGATGAAAAAAGTGTTCATCAAATGATTGAAAAACTGAAGGGGGCTGGTCTGGTTATAGGATTTAATATAAAAAGGTTTGATTACGCTGTTTTAAAAGGATATACTCCCTTTGACTTTAATCAGATTAAAACGATAGACATATTAGAAGATATCTATCAATATTTGGGATATAGAGTGAGCCTAAGCCACCTCGCACAAAATACCCTTAATACTGAGAAGATAGGAAATGGGCTCTTATCAATAAAATGGTTTAGGGAAGGGAAGATAAATAAGGTTATAGACTACTGTAAAAAAGACGTGGAACTCACAAGAGAATTATTCAATTTTGGTGTTAAAAATAAATATTTAATCTTTGAAAAAAGAGAAAAAGGTCTGGTGAGGATTCCCGTTCAGTGGGATCTTGATAACCTCCTATGAATGCTATCAAAGAAAGAATTGACATTGATGTGGTAGAGATGGTTGAAGACGACCTGGATGAGGTGTTGGAAATAGAAAAAACATCTTTTTCATCCCCTTGGTCAAAAGAGACCTTTTTAATAGAATTAAAAAAGAACGAATTTTCACGAATTCTATTAGCCAAGGCAAAAGACAAAAGTATTTATAGTGGAATTTTGGGATATTGCTGTTATTGGATCGTTAGTGATGAAATGCACATAACCAATATAGCCATTCATCGTCGATACAGAAGAAGAGGAATTGGAGAACAGCTATTAAGATTTTTAATTAAAGAGGCGATAAAAATAGGGGCCAAGTTAATAACATTAGAGCTAAGAATCTCTAATTTGTCAGCAAGAGCATTATACGAAAAATTGGGTTTTATTCCTGTTGCAATTCGTAGAAAATATTATACGATACCTAAAGAAGATGCTCTTATCATGCTTTTAAAATTAGAGGAATAAATGAAACTAAGTAAAAAATCAGAAAAGGGAATCATAGATTCTTATATAGGAAAAAGTGTCAATCTCAAGGGGATTCTCAACTTCAAGGGTTCTCTAAAGATTGACGGAAAATTTGAAGGAGAGATTACCGCAGATGACACACTTATTGTAGGTGAAAGTGGTAATGTAAAGGCCGAGATAAAGGGAGAAACCGTTATTAACAAAGGCAAGATACTTGGCAACATAGAGGCAACCAAAAAAATTTCCTTTTATTCTCAAAGTCTTTTATCGGGTAATATCCATACACCTTTATTATACGTGGAGGAAGGTACAGAATTCTACGGAAATTGCAAGATGCCTAAAACTGAGCAAAGGCAACCAATATCGACAGAGATTGCAAGAAGACCGAGATTAATCAGATCCCCTCTTTTCATACTCATAACATTAATTTTGATTTCGATTTCTGTTTACTCTATCTTCTCCTTTTCCAATCTCTTTCCAAAAAAAGAAAAGAAATTCGAAAAGCAAAAGGCAGTAAGTTCAGAAGTTGTAAAGATTACAGGTTCAGTTGAGGTGGGCTATAGACTCATAAAGGAAAATAGATTGCAAGAGGCGGCAGATGAATTTAAAAAAGTGATTGAAGCCAGACCAGATAATATCAGCGCCTTGATGGGAATGGCAACCATCTATTCGAAAATGGGACAAGAATCTCAAACACAAATTCTTCTTAACGAGGTTATCAGGTTAAATCCACAATATCTGGAAGCCCATTATATCCTAGCCCTTCTCTATGAAAAAAGAGGCTTGATCAATAAGTCTTTATTCCATTATCAAAAAGTTGTCGAGATAGATCCTAAGCGTTATGATATCTTTGATAAAATCGGTGATATCTATAAAAATACAGGTCTTTTAGATGAATCGATTACGGCATATGAACAGGTCATCCGTCTTAAACCTGACGAAACAAAGGCCCTGTCATCCTTGGTTGAACTCTATCTAAAACAGAATTTAACTGAAAAGGCCATTCCAATTTTAGAAAAACTTATTGAATTAGAACCTGATAAAAATGACAATTTAATGGTTTTAGGAGATCTCTATATCAAAAATAATATGAAAGAAAAGGGATTAGGTTTATATCAAAAGATTATCGAAAAAGACCCCAAAAACATTAAGGTCCTGTTTGAAATGGGGAATCTTTTCTTTGAACAAGGAAAATATCAAAAGGCAATCTCAGCATTAAAGAATTTACTGGACCATGAACCTGATCATGCTCCTTCTCTTAACAGATTGGCATGGATATACACCATCCAAGAAAAGAATTTAGATGAAGGGATAAGACTTTCAGAAAAGTCACTCCAATTAAAACCGAATACTGCTGGCTATCTCGATACTTTAGCAGAGCTCTATTACAAGAAGAAGCAATACCAAAAAGCCATTGAGATTATAAACCAAGCGATAAAATTAGCTCCTGATAGAAGGTATTTTTATGGCCAGTTAAAAAAATTCAAAAATTCCCTTAATAAATAAATATTTAATATTAACCATGGAGGAAGTATCCAAAAGGAGCAAAGAATGAAAAAGATTATCATTCAACTCTTTATTATAATTTCTCTTTTACTATCCACCTCTCCTCTGTATGGAAAAACAATATCAGAAAGGGTCATTACAATAAATGAATTATCAATCACAACAGGAGGTCTCAGCGATGAGACTGGAGAAACGATAAATTTTTATAAAGAAGATAATATCCTTAATATGAAGATCTTCATCAACAGCAATCGAGAGATAAAATGTGTGAAGATCACCACCAAAGATAAAGGGATTTTTTTTATTTTTGATGTAAAAAAAATGGTATTTAATTCTGGGAGCAAATACAGGCTTGATAAGAGCCTAATCAATCAGAGGCAAAGAGAGGATTTTCAGTTACTGGTTATTCAAAAAACCATTGATGAACTTACTATACCATAGCCCTTCGGATATCTAAAAATAAAAAAATAAATATAGAATGCTTCCCAGACAATAAAAAAGGGCAGAAGTTTCTTTTTCTGCCCTCTCTATTTGTTAATTACTAACTATTCATTTTCCCATGCATACTCTGGTTTCATAAGCGGTTCATAACCTGCAGGCGCAGGAATCGGAAAGGTAAGCGTATCCCAGACACCTGCTCCCATCCTTGCCAAACCAAAAAATAATCCCTTAACAGGACCTGTAACAATTCCCCATCCGCCTTGTTCTCTGTAATCCTTTTTAATGTTTACGGGAATCTCATACCAACCTGTAAAGAAATTTATTACTCCTCTCTTCAGTTTTGTACCCGCATTCTGGGCATAAGAGTCGTGGGCAAAACTCAAAATTACAAAAGCTATAAAAACTATTAAAAGAAGCTTAACTAATGTTTTCATAAAACCTCCTTTCAGAAAGATTATATATTTCTCTATGATTTCTATTTAAAACGCTTATAGAAATCTGTTTAATCTCTTCTTCCTCTCTAATTGTCTATAAATAAAATGTTTATAGATTAAATATAAAAATAATTATATAAAATTTATATAAAATGTCAATAAAATATTTCGAAAAAATTAAATAAAGTATTTCTTAAAATCTGCCGATAAAAACCTCAAAACAACAAAAGAGGGTAACATCATATGAAAAAAGAACAAATAATGAGATGCCCAAAATGTAATAGTGATGGTATATTTAAAAAATATGATGGCACGAAAGGGAATCTCTATGAGTGCTGGGTATGTGAACAGAGGTTTTTCATTACTGCAGAAAAGTTTATGATAATGATTCCTTCCCTATTTATGGCTAACGAAGTAACGATTAATTAAAAATATTTTAAAACCCCTTTTGAAAATCCATCCTTCCTTTAATCCTTATATTATCCTGTTTTTTTTGATGCTATAAAAAATAGTTGACAACATAATTAATTGTTTATAAAATATCACGTTTTTTTAATTTTTTCAAATTATGAGGAGGTGGATATGGCTAAAAAGGTTTATATTGATGCGGATGAGTGCACAGGATGTGAGGTATGTGTTCAGACATGCCCTGATGTTTTTCAGATGAATGATGATGGAGTTGCAGAGGTTAAGAACCCCACAGGAGCCTCCGAAGATGATATCCAAGAGGCTATTGATGCATGTCCTGTCCAGTGTATTCACTGGGAAGAATAGATTATTTTTTTAAACCAATTCTAAAAAGGGAGGATCTTTATGTTCCTCCCTTTTATCTTTGATTTGGCCTTTTTTTAAAAGAGAGAGATCTTTAGTAAAATAGACGAGATGGGAATTACATCTACAGTCAGAAGACCCGAATTTTGGTATGCGTATCCTCGCACCCTTTATCTTGGCGATTTTTTTATTGATTAAACACTCCCCCCCAGCTCTCCAAGGATAAATCTTTATATCTTCAATCTTACCAAATCTAAGAAAATAATCGATATGCCAGTAAAGTTTTTTCTTTTTTCTCTTGTGTCTTTCTAATCTTGCTAGAAGATTTTTCTTTGCCCTGCCCGTATAAATATAATAACCTGGTGAAAATATAAATGTTCCGAGTCTTCCCACAGAAATTGTTTTCAATCTATCTAATCTAATTTTAAGGTTATAGATTCCTCTATCCTTCATTTTTATAAATCATTTTGTAATTATTATAGTTTCTCAAGATACTCTTTACATAGTTCTTCGTTTCAAAATAAGGAATTTGCTCAATAAATACTTCAATATCTTTTCTGTATTTTTCTTTAAACCATTTCCTAACCCTTTTTTCTCCTGCATTATAACTGGCAAGAGCAAGAACTAAATTTCCATCAAACTCCTTCAGGAGATCTCCAAAGTATCGAGTCCCCAGCGATATATTGATATCTGGCATAAAGAGCATATCTTTGTTGAATTTTTTTACTCTTAGTTTTCTTGATATCATCTTTGCAGTGCTTGGCATCAGCTGCATAAGCCCCATCGCCCCTGCTCTAGAGATAATTTTAGGATCAAAGGCACTTTCTTGTCGGATCATCGCTAAAATGAGATATGGCTCAAGACCATTATTTTCTGAATGAAGTTTGATAATTGGCCAAGGAGTCTTTGGGTAATAGATCCGCCAGAATCTTTTCGGAAGGCTTTTTATCTCTTCTTTTGAGAGGCTTATATAGATATCATTCAATTTTTTTATGGCTTGAATATAAGACTTGGATTTGTAGTACACATCACTTAAAAGAAAGAGATATCTGGGCTCTCTTGGAAATATCTCTGAGAGAATATCAACCTCTTTACTGGCATCTTTAAAAAATCCTAAAGCTACCAACTCGCTCATCTTTTTGTAATGATAGCTTTCCCATTTTTTTAACGGGGGAGATTTTATGAGCTGTTTTGAATTGATGGCAACAGTTTTTTTAAAGAGAGGACCAACAGGAGAAGAAATTTGTTTTTTTAGAATTTTTTCAAGCCGCTCTTTCCCTGCATAAGCATAATAGGTATAGGGATACTCTTGAAGGAGATCTTTATATATAGATATTACCTGGTCTATATCATTAAGTCTTTCAGCGCTCCTTCCTTTCCAATAGAGGGCTTTACATGCAATTTCTGGATTGAAAGAGAAATCTTTTTTAATAAGATTAAAATGATCATAGGCATTTTTATATTTCTTTAACAGATAATAAATCCAGCCCTTTTCCCATTGAGCCTCTTTAGCAAGTTCTCCTTTGGGGAAATCAGTCCTGAGTCTTGTGTAGAGTTTTAGAGATTTTTTGTATTTTCCCTCTTCTTCTGCTATTCGAGCAAGAACATAGAGTCCCTTTTCAGTCCATTCATTTTTGGGATACTTCTTTATGAGTTTCTTCAGATATTTCTCTGATTGAGGAATAGAACCTTTATTCCAGTAAATTCTGCCAATTCGATAATATGCTCGGGGTACTTTTGTACTTTTGGGATATTTCTTGATAAAATTTTCTAATATTTTAATGGCTTTATCTTTTTCCTCCATTTTTGAAAACGTAATGCCCAAGAGGAAAAAAGAGTCTTCACCAATATCCCCTCCTTGTTTAATAAGTACCTTTAGTTCATCTATGGCTTTTTGATAATACTTTGCCTCTATGAGGTTTTCAGCTCTTTTATATTGCTGTGAGGGTAAAAATAAGGGTTCGGGATATTTCAATCTATCTTTAATTTCTTCCATTCTCTGAAGGGAAAGATCTGCTAGGGGGGCTTGTGGAAAATCAATATAAAGCATTTGATATGTGGAAAAAGCTTTTTTAAAATTATCAATTTTAAAAAAGGAAACCCCCAGGTTGTACAGGGCTTGTATAAACTCCATTTCTTCTTCATAACTATTCTTTTCTATAAATTCCTGATAATATTTTGAGGCATCCTTATAATCATTAAGAAGAAAATGGGTCTGAGCTAATTGATACAAAGCATTTGGCCTCAGCCGACTGGAGGGATAAGATTTGAGGAATATCTTTAAAGATTCAATCTTTTTTTTATATTCTCCTTTCTCTCCCCATATAGTAGAAATATTGAATTGGATATAGTCATTAAGTTGAGGATATCTTTTTTTTGATTCTCTATAAAACATGAGGGCATTATCCAGATCTCTTGTTTGAAGGTAACAATAACCCAGAAGATAAAGAGAACGACCAGCCCAGGGCGTATGAGAAAATCTGTCTTTGAATATGAGAAGTTTATCAATAGCATTTGTATAATTTTCTTTTTCGATCGCACCTAGAATTTCCTTAAAAAAAAGGTGGGGGTTCTCTTTTCCAAATAGTTTCTGGGTAAGATTTAAAGATAAAATTAAAAAAATAATGATGAGATATTTTTTCTTCATCAGCTTAAATATCTTTCTTTGAGCTTTAAAATCCTTTTTAAAGACTTATCTAGCATACGAAGAGATATTTCTTTTTTTTCTATAGAGCTTATAAGTCTTTCATAAACCCTCAGCTGATTTTTTGAATGTTGAGATATCAAGAGGATATCAGTCCCTGCATTCTTTGCAAGAAGAGCTGCTTCTTCTATATTGTAACTTTCTGTAATTCCCTTCATTACGAGATCATCGCTTATAACTACTCCTTTGAATTTAAGTTCTTTTCTCAATAAGTCATGAATAATCCTTTTTGAAAGGGTAGCCGGATATTCTGGATCGACTCCTTTATAGACGACGTGGGCGGTCATGATCGTATCCACTAAATGATGGATTGCGGCTCTAAAAGGCTTGAGCTCAATATTTTTAAGCCGAGCCAGGTTATGCTCTAATTTGGGTAAAGTCAAATGAGAATCCAAAGAAGTGTCCCCATGTCCTGGAAAGTGTTTTGCTGTGGTTATTACCCCCTCATGATGGAGCGCTTCAATTGCGGCAACACCCATCTTGACAACGATACCTGGCTCTTTTCCAAAGGCTCTGTCCCCAATAACAGGATTTTTTGGATTCGTATCTATATCTAATACAGGTGCGAGGTTCATATTAATACCAACGAGCCTTAATTCTCTTGCTGTTCTCCTAAAATAAGACTTAACGAGGTCAATAGATCCTATTTGACCTAATAATCTCGCAGGAGGAAAAGGAGGAATAAAATCTTTAAGACGGGAGACCCGTCCGCCTTCCTGGTCAACAGCTATAAAAAGAGGGGTTTTGGCAGGAAAGGATCTGCTTACTTCTTGAAGTTCTCTGCATAAAGAAGTGGTTTGATGTTGGTCCCTCAGATTGTCCTCGAAAAGGATCACCCCTCCTATATAAAAATTTTTTATAAAGTCCTTTGTTTTCTGATGAAGAGACTTTCCCCTCAAACCTATCATAAGGAATTGACCGACCTTTTCCTCCAAGGTCATCTTTTTTAAATCAAACATCTCAAAATGGGCCTTTTTCTTCTCATTAAAATATAGAATTTAAATGTAACATAGGTTCTCTAAAGAGGCAAGTTTATTGACTTTTCCCTCTTTTTCTGATAATTAACAAAACTTCTCATCTCTTTGAGGTCAGACTCAAATGCATGATAAAAGAAAAAGATATCGATTAGTGATATCACTCCTGTTAACTCTTTTCTTATTATTTCCGACCTCTTTAGCATGTAAGGACATCATTTCAGAAAAACCAGCTATCAATAGAGATAAAAGGACGGTAAAGACCATCTCTCATAAAAGAGATAAGGATATGTTGGGTGTTCAAATCCCTTTTATTGAATCAAAGAATCTTTTGGAATTTGAGAGAAGCTTAGGCGAACTTAAGGATTTGGGAATAGATACTTTAATTGTAAGGGTCTTTCAAAATAAAGGAGACAGGAATCACAGATTGGTAAAAAATAAGAGAAGGACAGGGATTTACTTTAAATCCAGAGCTGCTCCTGTTTTGGAGGATATCCTACAAGATCTCGTTAGGATTGCCCGTAAAAATAATATGAAGATTTATGCATGGATGAGTACGAGGTCATGTGATTGGCTCATATCTGAAAATAAAGGGTTGAGTGATTATTACTATGATTTTAATCAAAGAAAGATACTGCGTTCTCACAAATTAAACCTCTTTAAGAATGAGGCCAAAGATTATTTGAAAAGACTTTATGTTGATCTCGCAAGATACGATATTGATGGAATCCTCCTTCAAGATGATTTGATTATGAAACATAATGAGAGTTTTAGCCCTGAGGCAAAAGTCGAATTTTTAAAAAAGTTTGGATACAACCTTCTTCCTGATAAAATGTATAAAGAAATTCATAGGGATTATAGGGGAAAAATTGATAAATATAGTTATAGGGATAAGTTCTGGACATGGACTGATTGGAAGAGCCACACTATAGTGAGTTTTTTACAAGATCTCATATTTTCTACCAAGAAAATAAATCCAAAACTAAAATTTATAATCAATTTATACTACGAGACAATAAGTGATCCCGAGAATGCGAAAGCTTGGTTATCTCAGGACCTCGAAAAGATAAAAGGACTTAATCTTGATTATTATTCTTTTATGTTCTATCACCGTCAGATAAGGAAGGAGCTAAAGCTCTCTCATCATGAGTTAAAAGAATTTTTAAAAAATTTAACAAAAAGAGCCATAGATAGAATTGGTGACCCCAAAAAGAGCATTTTCAAAATACAGGTTTTTGATTGGGATAACAAAAGTAAGATTTCATCCGAAGAGATAAGCAATATAATAAGTGTTCTCAGATCATCAGGGGCAGGTAATTTTATCTTTTTTCCAGAAATTAAAAAAGAAGAATTAGACCACCTTAATAAAATCTTATAAAAGCTAATAAAATTTGTTAAAAAAAATTTAATTTTTTTGTTGATTATACTTTTGTATAATGTATACTTTATATCATTTGATGTCAAAAATGAGAGATTTCTCATGAGAAGCATAAAGGTAGAGAAGATTATAGAAGCTGTCAAAAAGATATGTATTGAGGCGAATTATCTCTTAGGTTCTGAAGAATTAAAAGCCCTCGATGAAAGTATATCAAAAGAAGAATCAAAAACCGGTATTGAAATATTAAAACAGATCAGGATGAATGCTGAGATAGCTAAAAAGGAAGATATTCCTATCTGTCAGGATACAGGTTCTGCCGTATTCTTTGTCGAAATAGGTCATGATGTTAAAATCGAAGATGGTTCATTAAATCATGCAATTAATGAGGGGGTTCGCCAGGGATACAGAGAAGGTTATTTGAGAAAATCAATATTAAAAGACCCGATTGAAAGAATAAATACAGGAGATAATACCCCGGCAATCATTCACTATAGTCTTGTGGAAGGTGACAAACTAAAGATTATCCTTGATGCAAAAGGTGGAGGGAGCGAGAACATGAGCAGGCTAAAAATGCTAAAGCCCTCTGACGGAAAGGATGGAATCAAGGATTTTGTCATCGAGGCAGTCAAGTTAGCAGGAGCCAATGCTTGTCCTCCTTTAGTGGTAGGGGTAGGCATAGGTGGTAATTTTGAAAAATGCGCCCTTCTGGCTAAAAGCTCTCTTCTCAGACCGCTTGGAAAGCCCAACAAAGATCCGAAAATAGCCAGCCTGGAAAAAGAACTATTAGAAGAAATTAATGGTCTTGGTATAGGTCCTCAGGGTTTGGGAGGACGAATAACCGCTTGGGCTGTACATATTGAGACATATCCCTGTCATATTGCAAGTCTTCCTGTTGCTGTTAATCTCGACTGTCATGTCCACAGGCATAAGGAGATAATATTGTGAGGTTTAAAAAATGTCAGAAATTATAAAATTATCACCACCTCTGAGAAACGAAGATATTCAAAATTTGACCATCGGAGACAGGGTTGAAATTACTGGAAAAATCTTTACTGCAAGGGATGCAGCACATAAAAGAATGACAGAGGGTTTAGATAAAGGAGAAGGATTACCTTTTGACATAAAAGGTCAAATTATTTACTTTGTTGGACCAACCCCACCAAGGCCAGGGATGCCTATTGGTTCAGCTGGTCCCACAACGAGTTCTCGAATGGATTTGTATTCGCCAAGATTGATTGAGATGGGACTTAAGGGAATGATTGGGAAGGGCTTTAGGTCAAAAGAAGTCATTGATTCTATGGTAAGGTATGGATGTATATATTTTGTTGCAGTAGGAGGCGCAGGAGCCCTTTTATCTCGATGTATAAAAAAATCAGAAGTTATTGCTTACGAAGACCTTGGTCCAGAAGCAATCCATCTTTTGGAAGTTGAAAATTTTCCTGTTATCGTCGTAAATGATATGAAAGGAAAAGATCTCTATAAAGAAGGTACAGAGAAGTTTGCTAGGAGATAAAATTTATGAGATATAAATGGCAAGTGGGTGGAATATCCTGGGTATTACACAGAATCACCGGTATAGGGATCACCCTTTATCTATTCATTCACATATTGACAGTAAGTAACCTTTTAAAAGGTTCAGAAGCCTTTAATAGAGCAATGGAGTTTGTCCAGCAACCAATTTTTGTGCTTGGTGAGATAGCATTATTGGGAGCAATTATATTCCATTCTTTGAATGGAATTAGGATCCTCATCATAGATTTCGGAAAGGGTTCGCTTTACCAGAAGAAGCTTTTTTGGGCCTTTATGGTAGCGGCAATTATTCTTTTTATCATTGGGACTCTCCCTGTCTTACACTTATTTACAGAATCTTTTCCTGGAAGACTATCATCTTGATGGAGTGTTAATATATGGATTCAATATACAGAAGATCGAATGAGCAGGGTTCTTTTACTTGGATTTCTCAAAGGATTTCAGGGATTTTATTGTTAGTATTAGTTTTTGTCCATTTCTGGATTGCCCACTATTTCCCTGGTGGTTTTGTTACATACGAAAAGGTTGCTGTAAGACTGGTCCTTCCAGCATGGAAGGTCTTTGATATTTTTCTGCTCCTAACAGCTATTTTTCATGGCCTGAATGGTATATGGATTATTCTCCTTGACTACATCCACAAGGATTGGTTTAGAATAACACTGTATGGTTTTCTCTGGGTAATAGGTTTGATTTTCTCAATCTTAGGAGGTTTAACCATCATATCCTTTCCTTCTCAAATTTAAGGAGTTTTAAAAAGGAATGATTTTTCATTACGACGTTGTGATTATTGGCTCAGGCATGGCTGGCTTGCGAGCCGCAATTGAAACAGGGGGGAATGGGCTCAACACCGCTGTTATATCCAAGTCTTTTCCAACACGGGCTCATTCTGTTGTTGCTCAGGGAGGTATATCCGCCGCACTTGGAAATGCTACAGAAGATTCTTGGGAAATACATATGGAAGATACCATCAAGGGAAGTGATTATCTAGGAGATCAGGATGCAATAGAGGTCATGACAAGAGATGCTCCAAGAACCGTTTATGAATTAGAGCATATGGGGGTCCCCTTTAGTCGAATCAAACATGGAGTCATCGCACAAAGGCCCTTTGGCGGACATACAAATCCAAGGGCCTGTTATGCTGCTGATCGAACGGGTCATGTCATTATGCAAACTCTGTATGAGCAGTGTATCAGACAAAAGGTGAAATTCTATTCTGAATATTTTGTACTTAACCTCATCATTGAAGAGAGGGTATGCAGAGGGTTGGTGGCCTATGATATTAAAAACGGAGACATCCATACCTTCCATGCAAAGACGGTCCTTTTGGCAACAGGGGGGGCATTAATGAATTATAGCTTTACATCTAATGGCTTTGCCAATACCGGTGATGGACTAGCAATGATATATAGAGAAGGGATACCTTTGGAAGATATGGAGTTTGTCCAGTTCCATCCTACAGGCCTCTATCCTTTGGGTATCCTGATTACTGAGGGTGTGAGAGGTGAAGGAGGAATTCTACTGAATGATAAAGGTGAGAGATTTATGGAAAGTTATGCCCCCCATATGAAAGACTTAGCATCGCGAGACATCGTTTCCAGAGCAATGTATACTGAGATCAAAGAAGGAAGAGGGATTGGCGGAAAGGACTACCTCCACCTTCAGATAAGCCATATTGGCAAAGACGCAATCATGGAAAAGTTACCTGATATGTATAAATTTGCTATGACCTATGTGGGGGTTGACTGCACAAAGGAGCCCTTTCCAGTAAAGCCCACTGCTCATTATATCATGGGTGGCATCCCCACAGATAAAGACGGGAGGGTTGTTATCGATGAAAAAAACACCCCTGTTTTCGGTCTTTATGCTGCTGGAGAGTGTGCGTGCGCCTCTGTGCATGGTGCTAATCGCCTTGGGTGTAATTCTTTGCTCGATACGGTGGTATTTGGTAGAAGAGCGGGTAAGCATATCATGAGTTTTGTAGAAGAGACCGATTTCCCGCTTCTCCCTGCTGATGCTGATTATAATAGTATAAAAATGATTGAAAATATTATTAACAGTCAAGGAAAAGAGCTGGTGGGAAAGATAAGAAAAGAGCTCCAAAATATCATGGAAGAAAAGTGCTCGGTATTCCGCACTGAAGAACTATTAAAGGATTGTCTATACGATATAAGAGATCTCAAGGATAGATACAAAGAGATTTCCATTATGGATAAAGAGAAACTGTTTAATACTGACTTAATCCTTGCTTTAGAGCTTGGATGTATGCTCGAATATTCTGAGGTTATTGTCCTTTCTGCTCTTGAGAGAAGAGAAACAAGAGGAGCCCATAGCAGGGTTGATTATCCAGAAAGAGATGATGAAAACTATTTGAAACATACCTTAGTTTATAAAACCCCTGATGGACCAAAGTTATCATATAAAGATGTAAGTATCACCAAATATCAACCCGCTGTAAGAGAATACTAAGGGATTTCATAAATGGAATTAGTCTTTAAAATCAAAAGGTTTAACCCAAAGCGGGATAAGAAACCTTACTTTAAAAACTATAAAATAAAGGCTGAGAAAAGTGATCGGATATTAGATTGTCTCAATAAGATAAAATGGGAGCAGGATGGCAGCCTGACATTCAGGCACTCGTGTGCCCATGGGATATGCGGTTCTGATGCCATGAAGATAAACGGCAAAAATCAATTGGCATGTCAAACCCTGGTAAAGGATGTTAAGGGTAAAGAAATTGTTGTGGAACCTCTCCCTGCAATGACGGTCATTAAGGATTTGGTTGTTGATCTGGACGATTTTTTTGATAAGTATGAAGTGGTAAAGCCTTTCTTGATTTCAAAGACCCCTCCTCCCTACAAAGAAAGATTACAAAGCCATGAGGATAGGAAGTTATTGGACGGTTCTTATGAATGCATTCTATGCGGGGCATGTACTTCTTCATGTCCCTCCTACTGGGCTGACAAGAAATTTTTAGGTCCAGCTGCTTTACTTAAGGCTTACCGGTTTGTATTTGATTCCAGGGATGAGGCGACTCATGAAAGGCTGAGAATTCTGGACGGAGAACACGAAATATGGAAATGCCATACCATCTTTAATTGTGCTGAGGTTTGTCCTAAAGAGCTTAATCCAACATGGGCCATCAGTGAATTGAAGAAGCTGATTATCAAGAGAAAGTTTTAATTTAAACTCTTTGGCTTTTCATTATAAGACCTTCCACAATGAATTTATATAGTTTAAAAGTTAATATTTTTTTCTGTTTTCTATAAGATTAAAGATGAAGATTCATGAGTATCAGGCAAAGAAGCTATTAAACAAATGGGGAATCCCTACGCCTCAAGGACATGTCATAGAAGATATCTCAGATGTTCATGGTGTGATGAACAATATTGATAAGTTTCCGGTTGTTGTCAAAGCACAGATTCATGCAGGTGGGCGAGGGAAAGGAGGAGGGGTTAGGCTTGCCAAGGACAGAAATGAGGCTTTAGAGATAACAAAGGATATTTTCGGAATGAAATTGGTCACCCCTCAAACGGGTCCAGAGGGAAGGAGAGTAAAAAAGGTTCTTATTGAAGAAGGATTTGACATTAAAAAAGAACTCTATTTAGGAATCACTATAGATAGAGCAATGTTAAGTCCAGTCATCATTGCCAGTGAAGCAGGAGGCGTGGAGATTGAAGAACTTGCAGATAAATATCCAGAAAAGATTTTAAGGGAGATCATTGATCCAGCAATAGGCATCAGGGCTTTCCATGCCAGAAGATTAACCTTTAATTTAAATATCGAAAAAGAGCTTATCAAGGAAACCGTATCACTCATCATCAATCTCTATCATTTATTTGAAGAAAGCGATTGCTCCCTCGCAGAGATTAATCCTTTAGTCATTACCAAAGAAAATAAAATCTTAGCCCTTGATGCAAAAATAGATTTTGATGACAATGCCCTCTACCGTCATCAAGAAATAAGGGATTTGAGAGATCTCAACGAGGAGAAACCACTGGAGATAGAGGCATCAAAATACGGACTTAATTATATTAAATTAGATGGAAAAGTTGGATGTATGGTTAACGGGGCAGGTCTTGCAATGGCCACGATGGACCTCATCAAATTGGCTGGGACCGAACCCGCCAATTTTCTTGATGTCGGAGGAGGAGCAAGCGCTGAAATGGTTGAACAGGCCTTTCAAATCCTCCTGAGTGATAAGAATGTAGAGGCGGTATTGATTAACATTTTTGGAGGAATTCTTCGCTGTGACCTGCTTGCCGAGGGAGTGGTAAAGGCAATTTCAAAGATTGATGTTAACGTCCCTGTCGTTGTAAGATTGGAAGGGACAAATGTTGAAAAGGGCCGAGATATCCTCAACCATTCAAGTTTAAATTTTATTGTAGCAAAAACCATGCAGGATGCAGCGAATAAGGTTGCTGCAGTTATCAAGTAGTCCTTTTTTATTTTGAGAGTGAGGGATGAGCATTCTTATTAATGAAGAGACAAGGGTTTTAGTCCAGGGAATAACAGGCAAAGAAGGGGCTTTTCATACCAATCAGATGCTCCTCTATGGGACAAAGATCGTTGCTGGGGTAACCCCTGGTAAAGGAGGCAGCAAAGCAGAGGGGATTCCTGTGTTTAACACCGTGTCAAAGGCCGTTGAAGAAACAGGAGCGAATGCATCAATAATCTTTGTTCCCCCTTCTGTTGCTGCTGATGCAATCTTAGAAGCTGCTGATGAAAATATTAAAGTTATCGTCTGCATCAGTGAGGGAATACCTACCTTTGACATGATTTATGTAATGAAGTATATTGAAGGCAAGGATATAAGACTCATAGGTCCTAACTGTCCTGGAATCATTTCACCCGATAAATGTAAGCTTGGAATAATGCCCGGGCATATTCATAAGAAAGGAAATATTGGTATTATCTCAAGAAGCGGCACATTGACATATGAGGTGGTTTACCAGCTAACAGAAAGAGGTATTGGTCAATCGACATGTATCGGGATTGGGGGTGACCCCATTATTGGAAGCAATTTTGTTGATTGTTTAAAGTTATTTAAAGAGGATAGCGAAACATTAGCAATATGCTTAATAGGAGAAATCGGAGGAACCACTGAAGAGGATGCTGCAAAATATATAAAAGAAGATTTTCCAAAACCGGTTATCGGATATATTGCAGGAATGACCGCCCCCCCTGGAAGAAGAATGGGTCATGCAGGTGCAATTATCGCAGGAGGGAGGGGAACAGCTAAAGAAAAAGTCAATGCGCTCAAAGCATCAGGGGTCTTTATTTCAGAAAGTCCTGCCTTGGTCGGCAAACTGGTTGAGGACGTAATCAAAAAGAGAATCTAACTTCATCATTTTATAAATGGAAGCAAAAAGAAAGCCAAAAAAAAAGTATAGAATTGAGATTAATGAAGAGTGGTGTAAGGGCTACGGATGCCAGATCTGTATTGCAACCTGCCCTGTTAAGGTCTTTGACATGAAGGGCTTAAAGGCAGCAGTCGTCAACCCTGAGGCATGTACAGGATGCCTTCAATGTGAGATAAAATGCCCTGATTTCGCGATTGAAGTAGAGGAGATTGAATAAAAAAAGATGGTAAAAAAGAGATATCTATTATCTGGAAACGACGCATGCGCTGAAGGAGCAATCGCTGCTGGCGCAAGGTTCTTTGCCGGTTACCCCATTACCCCTTCATCTGAGATTGCCGAGAGATTTTCTCTGAGGCTTCCGCAAGTCGGGGGTATATTTATGCAGATGGAGGATGAGATTGCCTCCATGGCAGCCATTATCGGCGCATCCATTGCCGGCACCAAGTCAATCACAGCCACAAGCGGCCCTGGCTTCTCATTAAAACAGGAAAATATAGGATTTGCCTGTCTGACAGAAATTCCATGCGTTGTCATAAATTGCATGAGGGGAGGACCGAGTACAGGGCTCCCTACCCTACCCTCCCAGGCAGATGTCATGCAGGCAAAATGGGGAACGCACGGTGACCACCCGACCATTGCCCTTGTCCCCTGCTCTGTTCAAGAGTCATGTGACCTGATGATAAGGGCCTTTAATCTTTCAGAAAAATACAGAAATCCTGTTATGTTTCTCTTGGATGAAGTCATTGCGCACATGCGAGAGCCGATCACCATCCCAGACCCTGACAGCGTAGAGATTATCAACAGGGAAAAGCCGACCTGTTCTCCAGAGAAATATCTTCCCTATGATTTTACTGAAACGGATATGAACCCCATGGCAAATTTTGGAGAGGGATATCGCTATCATATCACTGGTCTCAATCACGACCAAACAGGCTTCCCAACCGATGACCCTGAGCTTGTAGAGAAAGATGAAGAGCGCCTCCTAAGAAAGATAAGCAGGAACAGGGATGATATTATTTCTTATGAAGAGAAATGGCTGGAAGATGCTAATGTCGCTGTTTTTGCATACGGAACCACAGCAAGAACAGCCAAGGATGCCATTATCGAGGCGAGAAAATCCGGGGTCAAGGTTGGACTTTTTCGGCCGATTACGCTCTGGCCCTTCCCTGACAGGGAGGTGGAGAAATTGGCTGAGCAGGTAGATGTTATGATTGTTGCCGAGATGAACCTGGGACAGATGGTTTTCGAGGTAGAAAGGTGTTGCAGGGGAAAGACAAAGGTTAGGGGAGTATTTCAGGCATCAGGCGAGCCAATAGCTCCGAGAAAAATCCTTGATGCCATATTAGAGAAAAAGTAAATGTTTGATTATAAAAAATACTTAAGAACAGAAAAATTACCCCATATATGGTGTCCTGGGTGTGGGGACGGTATTATCATGAAGGCAATGATCAGGGCTATTGATAAGCTCGGTCTTAAAAAGGATAAGATTGCCATGGTCTCAGGGATTGGGTGTTCGAGCCGAACCCCGGGCTATATCGATGTCAATACACTTCATACAACCCACGGCAGGCCGATTCCCTTTGCCGTAGGAATAAAAGCAGTAAAGCCTGAGATGAACGTGATTGTTGTTACAGGGGATGGGGATGGAGTTGCAATAGGAGGAAACCATTTTATCCATACTGCAAGGAGAAATATTGATATCACTGTCCTTCTTTACAATAACTGGACGTATGGAATGACAGGAGGACAGGCCTCACCCACAATGCATATCGGCGATTTTGCCACCACAACCCCTTATGGAAGCATTGACCAGCCCTTTGATATCTGCAGGCTGGCTGAGGCCTCGGGCGCATCCTTTGTAGCAAGGTGCACCACGTTTCATGCTGTCCTCTTAACCAACCTCATAGAAAAGGCACTGAGGAAAAAGGGGTTTTCTCTCGTAGAGATATACACCCAGTGCCCCACCTATTACAGAGGTGCGGGAAAGAGAGTCTCTGCTGTGGAGATGCTGCAGGGCTTTAAGGAGAGTTCAGTTATGGTTGATGCAGCAAAAAAGATGAGCCCTGAGGAGCTTAAGGATAAAACCATCATCGGCGTTCTGGTCGACAGGGATCTCCCCGAATATCTGGATGAGTATAAAAAACTGATTGAAAGAGTAAGGAAAAAATAATTGGAAGATAAATACGAAATCAGGCTCAGCGGTTCAGGCGGACAGGGCCTGGTAGTTGCCGGAGTTATCCTCGCTGAGGCTGCAGCTATCCATGAGGATAAAAACGTTCTCCAGAGCCAGTCCTATGGCCCTGAAGCAAGGGGGGGTGCGAGCAAATCAGATGTGATTATAAGCCAAGGGGAGATAAACCATCCCAAGGCCACAAGCATTGATGTTTTGCTTACCTTAACTCAAAAGGCCTGTGATAAATACTCAAATGAACTTAAAGAGGGCGGAGTCCTCATTGCTGACAGCGAACTGGTCAAAGACCTGCCAAAGGGAAATTTTAAACTCTATCATCTCCCCATCATCACAACAGCCAAGGATGTTGTGGGAAAGCTGATTACTGCCAATATTGTTGCCCTAGGCGTGATTGTGGAAATCACCAAGATTGTCTCAAAAGAATCCATAGAAAAGGCAGTCTTGAGCAAAGTCCCTAAAGGAACAGAGGAATTAAATAAGAAAGCCCTCCACATCGGTTTTGATCTTGCCAAAAAAGCATAAATCCTTTATGTCCCTTTTTTGCTCGTCCAAAAAAGAGACGAAAAAAGGACGCCCCACCTACTTTTCTTTACGGGATTTTCCTGCAATCGTTCGGCGAGG
>Ga0209427_10000108_pt1 | contig 73951 bp, 57 predicted proteins | sample DeeMarSWOR136_30_FD_187465 | JGI IMG/M metagenome (GOLD analysis project Ga0209427, IMG submission 187465) | Marine sediment microbial communities from White Oak River estuary, North Carolina - WOR-1-36_30 (SPAdes) (version 2) | ecosystem: Environmental > Aquatic > Marine > Intertidal zone >... | reverse complement strand
TTTTTCGTGACTTATCTGTGGGGGAAGCCGCAGCTCCGCCGCAGGCGGAGAATGCGGAGGGGGCAGAACTCCCCCACAGATAAGTCGCTGAAAAGACCAAGCCGGGAGCCTCGGAACGTAAGAAAAGCCCCCTGACCCGTAGAAATGTAAACAGTATTTTGCTCTCCTTAATAATTGCTTTTGCGGCGAAGTCCTCGACAATAGCATAGGCCTCAAGACCCCATCGCAGGTGTCGCATTACGCGTGGACGTCTTTACAACCTAGGATCTCAAAAGTTACTCGCTTGTGGCGAATCGATGTCAAGTTATGAAATCTTTAAGCGATTCCCTGCATGGAATCGTGATAGGATTCTATAATTCGTCGGTTTGCCCGTCCCGGACCCGCATAGACTTAGAAGAGGGATCTTGGCCAGTGATTCACACCGATCCGAATTAAATTCTTGAGCTATACAATGAATTGAAATGCTTCGGAGTGGTCTTATACATATGGAATATAGGGCAATTGGGATTGTATGTCAATTCAAAATATTTGATTGAAAGTGCCGGAGAATTACTTTAGTTTGGTTTTGCTGCACTTTACGAAAAATGCCAGAATGCCCCGACCTTTGGTCGGAGAGCTTCACTTGATACAGGCCGTCAATCGCCGGAACCTGGGTGCGTAACCATCTCGTTATTTTGAAGGAACCCCGGGAGAAGCAGGATGATTGATGGCTCTTTGACCGCATTCTTGGAAGGGCCAATTTTGCATCTGAAATGAAAAGAAGCGTCATGGCAGGCATTTGTGCGACAGATCACGCAAGAGGAAGAGATGAATTCACAAATGGGTTTTCAATCTATTGAACAGGTTGCTGAGGAACTGGCCAAGGCCCATTACATTGCCGACCGTGCTCTGGCGACGGTCATTTTCCTGGCGCACCGCTTACAAAAACCCATATTTCTGGAAGGTGAACCCGGTGTCGGGAAGACGGAAGTGGGCACGGTTATGGCCAGGTTGTTTGACACGGAGCTTATTCGTCTTCAGTGCTATGAAGGTCTGGATGCAGCCACCGCTTTGTACGAATGGAACTATCCAAAACAACTTCTCCATATCCGGCTGGAAGAGCAGGAAAAAAAAGGGAAAGATGAGATCGAGAAGGTCATTTACGGGCCTGAGTTTCTCATAAAGCGTCCTCTCTTGGAGGCGATTTTGAGTTCCAATGAAAAGACGCCCGTGCTGCTTATTGACGAGGTGGACCGTTCTGATGAGGAATTCGAAGCTTTCTTGCTTGAAGTTTTGTCCGATTTTCAAATAACCATTCCGGAGATCGGTACCTTGAAAGCCAAGGAAAGGCCTATGGTGGTGGTCACCTCCAATCGGACCCGTGATGTGCACGATGCGCTCAAGAGGCGGTGTCTCTACCACTGGATAGACTACCCGTCTTTTGAGAAGGAATACCGGATTGTGGTCACCCGTCTGCCCGAAATTCAGGAGAAACTGGCCATGCAGGTTGCCCACTTCATGCAGAAAATACGATCCGTGGATTTCTTGAAGAGACCGGGTGTATCCGAGACGCTCGACTGGGCGAGTGCGCTCATTACCATGGAAAGAAAGCGCCTGGACGAAGACGTGGTCAGGGAGACACTCGGGTGCATTCTCAAATATCAGGACGACATCAAGAGATTCAATGAAGAAATATGGGCGGATTCTGAAAAACGGGTGGCCTATCTCCACGTGGCCAAAAGCGATGGGTGAGTTTGATCTTACAGAACGGGTTATTCTCTTTTCCCGATTCTTGAGGGATCGAGGTTTCAAGGTTTTTTCATCCAGTATCTCAGATGCTCTCCTCAGTCTCGAACACACCGATCTCACCATGAGGGGCGATTTCCAGGCCGTTCTCCGGGCCAATTTGGTCACATCCGAGACGGAGTGGAAGCTTTTTGCTCACCTTTTCGAAACATTCTGGGGCAGAGAAGAACGCGAGGAGGAGAAGAGAAGGGAAAGGTCACGGGAGGATCCGGAATGGGATGAAGAGATGTCCATAAGAGAAGAGTCTGGGGATGTTCTTCCCGATCGAAAGGCCCGCACAGAACCCGCTCCCCAAAAGGAGACCCTTGAAGGGAAGACCTATAGCCCGGTGCAAATCATACAGAGGAAGGACCTTGCCCGGTTTGAAAGAGGGGATATCCAGATCGCCCAGCTTATTTTGAAGAATATGATCTCGCCTTTCCGGATTGCGGCAACACGCCGCTTCAAGAGATCCAAGAACCCGGGTGATATCGATTTCCGCCGCATTCTTAGAGAAGGCCTTAAAGGCGAGGGAATGCCTTTTGCGTTGCTCTACCGAAACAAGAAGAAGCGGTTCAAAAGGGTGGTGATCCTTGCTGACGTAAGCGGCTCCATGGACCGTTATGCCCGTTTCGTCATGCCCTTCATCATGGGACTCAGAGGGATCGGGTCCAAGGCGGAGGTGTTTGTTTTTTCAACCTCCCTCACGCCGATAACGCCCATTCTCAAACGGCATCCAATCGATAAAGCCCTGGAGATGATTTCCCAAGAGGTTCCGGACTGGTCCGGTGGAACCCGAATTGGGTATTCCCTCCACCAGTTCAACGAGCAGCATGGCACACGGCTTTTGAACAGAAGAACCGTCTTGGTCATCATGAGTGACGGATGGGATCTTGGCGCGCGAGATCTACTGAAAAGGGAAATGGAGACGCTGTCTGAAAGGGCCCATTGCATCATCTGGTTGAATCCTCTGGCTGGAGACCCGGAATACAAGCCCCTGTGCCGCGGGATGCAGACAGCACTCCCCTACTTGGATTATTTCTTGCCTGCGGACAGCCTTGAAAGTCTCAAGAGGGTGGGCAAAACCCTCTCAAAGGTGATGGTTCAATGAGGCGAAAGGCGAAAGGCACAAGGCGCAAGGTACATCGTTTCGATTTTTTTTTGCCTTATGCCTTACGCCTTGAGCCGTAATGGCATGCTATGGATCATTCTACGACGCATCGACTTATTTAAGTCTATTTGTTTATGATACATCGCACTAGTCCTCTCTAATGACCTGAACATCTTCTGGCGGCGTAAAAGTGAAGAAACCTCCCTCAAAGTTCTCCTCTGCAATCTCTTTTCCCAGTTTGAACCGAGTCATCCCGCCCAGGACATTGTAGATCTCAATCCTTTTTATGCGGCAATTCTCTGAAGCAAGGTAGAGATTGATGTGATCAATGTCGGGCCACTGCGGGTTGGGGGTGAGTTCGAGTTGGCGCTCTTTGCTTTGATCATCACTGCCGAGGGAAAGCATAAAACTTTCTTCAACCTTTGTGAGCCCTTGGAAGATGTCACTAAAAATCTTGAGCTCTCGACCCAGTTTCTGGGATGGGTATCGGTAAGCCTGCTTTTTTTGTGGAATATACCACCACAGGGTACGCTCATCGGAAATGATCGATTCTGGGTTTGGTGTCTCTTGCTCTACCCGCAGATAGTGGGGCGGTTTGAAATGAATTCGCCCGGCAGCCCGATCCGAACCGGTCTGGTCACCGAGCATGGCCATGGACCGGGTTAGGATTTCCCGTTCGTAGGTGACGGTCAAGCCGGGAAGACGGCCGTATCTTTCTCGGATGCATTCAATGACCGATGATATTTGATCCCCCGCAAAAGCGGCATTCACTGAAAAGAACAGCAGAAATGATACCATGATGGGGGTGCGTCTCAACATGTTTTCTTGTGCAACTCCTTGTGTTTTTCTTGCTAAACAAAAGCGCGACTTATTCTTCCCTTCTACCGTAAACCTCTCTTGGGCGGACGCCGTCAGACGGCCCCACGAGACCGTTCTTCTCCATGGCTTCGATCATGCGAGCGGCGCGGTTGTAGCCCACCCTGAGTTTTCGTTGGATCATCGAAATTGAAGCTTGACCAGTCTGAATAACGAGCTCCACCGCTCTGTCGTATTTTTCGTCAAGCTCGATTTCTTCATCAAAGTCCTCTTCCTCTTGTGAAACTTCAGAGAGGATCGTGGCGTCATAATCCGGTTTCATTTGCTGTCTCAAGAAGTCGGTCACCCTTTTCACTTCTTCTTCGAGGATGTAGGCGCCGTGAATTCGCATAATTCGACCGACCCCTGGAGGGAGGAAGAGCATGTCCCCTTCCCCCAGCAAATGTTCGGCCCCGATAGTGTCGAGAATCGTTCGAGAGTCAACCTTGGATGAAACCTGAAAAGAGATCCGAGCCGGAAAATTGGCTTTGATGATGCCGGTGAGCACATCGACGGACGGTCGCTGTGTTGCGATGATAAGATGGATGCCTGCGGCTCTTGCCATCTGAGCAAGGCGGGTGATCGCCTCTTCCACCTCCCGCGAGGAGGTCATCATCAGGTCGGCCAGCTCGTCGATGACCACGATGATGTAAGGAAGGTTCTTCTCAGCGTTCTCATCCGGAGTGCCCGGTTTCCTCTCTTTCAGGATTTTCCGATTATAGGCGTCGATATTTCTCACGCCTTTATCAGAGAGAAGCGAGTAGCGCCTTTCCATTTCTGAAACAGCCCATCGAAGGGCTTTGGTGGCATCCTTTGGCTGGGTGACAACGGGATGGAGAAGGTGGGGAATGTCGCTGTAAACTGAGAGTTCAATCCGCTTGGGGTCGATCATCAAGAAACGGACCATATCGGGCGACGCTTTGAAAAGGAGGCTGTTTATCATGGCATTCAAAGAAACGCTTTTTCCGGTCCCGGTAGCTCCCGCCACCAAAAGATGGGGCATTCTCGTGAGATCGGCGATGACCGGTGCGCCGGTAATGTCCTTGCCCAGCCCAATGGTCAATTTGTAGGTGGAGTCTTTGAAAGCGTCGGAGGAAAGGATCTCTTCAAGACAGACAAGGCTCCTTTGGTTGTTGGGAATCTCTATTCCTATGGCTGCTTTCCCTGGAATGGGAGCTACAATTCGAACGCTGGGCGCCCGGAGAGCGAGGGCCAGATCATCAGAGAGACTGGCGACTTTGCTGATTTTGATTCCTGGTGCGGGCTTGTACTCATACATGGTAATGACCGGACCGGGAAGAATCTCCATCACTTCCCCTTCCACGCCAAAGTCAGCCAGCTTTTTCTCCAGACGCCTGGCATTCATTTCCAGGCTCTCCCTTTGGACCTGCACACCCTTGTCCTGAGGCGTCTTATTGAGGAGATCCAAGGTCGGGAGCTTGAATTCCCCCACCACGTTCATGAAAGGAAAAGACTCCTGCTGCGGCTTTTTCACGGGTTCGGTTTTGGGCTCCACAATGGTGACCTTGCGCTTGGGTTTGGTTCGCTCCTGTTCAATGATTTCTCGCCTGACTTTTCTTTTCCGTTTTCTCTCCTTGCGTTTTTGTAAGATTTCCCTGAGGCGCCTTATCATGGCGGAAAGCCACAACCCTATCTTTGTAAATAGCCAACCAAAAGAGAGGTTGGTGCATACCATCAGGGATATGATGAAAACCGCGAGAAGGAGGACAAAGGCTCCAAAGTCATTCAGGAACCCTCTCATGAAACCGGCAACATAGTAACCCGCAAGCCCACCGCTGATGACCTTGCCGCCTCGATAGAGGATCTCCTGGGGAAGCCTAAGTACAAGCATTCCCGAGAAGGAAACGACCAGACAGAGGATCGCCACCGTGCTTTTTGCAGGGGATGAAAGGGCGCGCCCTTGGAGGGAAAAGAAGGCCATAACAAGAAAGACAGGGATCAGCCAGAAGGATGAAAAGCCTATAGCCAAAAAGATCCAACCTGAAAGATGGGCCCCAAGGGTTCCAAAAAGATTGTGGGCCTTGGCCGAATGGACGGTTTTGATACCAAAAACAGGATCAGCGGGATGATAGGAAAAGAGGCTCACCCCGAGAATTATGGCAACGAGCAAAAAGATGATCGCCTTTATCTCTTTGCGCACAGGCTTGAGTTGTCGTTGACTTTCGTCTTTCTTTTTTTTACCCAAAGGACGTCGAACCTCTTCAGAATACGACCCTGGTCGAGTCAAAACTCGATTGGGCGCTACTGGTTATTCAGGCCCCCACCGATCCCATCCACCTTGTCATACCGGTATAATGATCGGTAAAATGAGTGGCCGTCTTTCTAAAAGGCTGTTGAAAAAACGTTTCAAATTCCTTTTGATTTCCAGTCCTATTTCTGCCCAGTCAATGTGGGCTGGGTTTTGGATCTCATCAAAGATCTCCAGAACAACACATTTGGCCTCCTCAAGAACAAAGCCACCTTGATCCTCAAATACGAAACCTCTGGAAACGATATCCGGGCCGTAAATGATCTGCCCGGTCTGCTCGTCCACAGCCAGAAGAACAATGACAACCCCATCTCCGGAAAGCCTTCTGCGGTCTCTCAACACCAAATCTCCCACATCCCCGACGCCTTTTCCATCCACCAGCACTCTCCCTGAGGGAACCTTTTCACCCATTGAGGCTTCTCCTTCACGGAAGAGAATCGGTGAGCCGTCTTCCGCTAGAATGAGCCGATCCGAGGGCATGCCCGTTTCCATGGCCAGTTGAATGTGTTTCACAAGATGCCGGTACTCCCCGTGTATGGGTATGAAATACTTGGGTTTTACCAAATTGAGCATGAGCTTAAGCTCTTCCTTGTAAGCATGACCGGAGGTGTGAATGTGAGAGACCTTTTCATAGACAACCTCTGCCCCCATACGATAGAGGTTGTTGATAATCGTGGTGATTGCCTTCTCATTACCGGGGATAAAACGTGAGGAAAGGATGATCGTATCCCCTTTTTTCACTTTGAGGCCCTTGTGCCTGTTCTGAGCCATTCGCGTGAGAGAGGACATGGGCTCACCCTGGCTGCCGGTTGTAATCATCACAACGGTTTCATCCGGCAGCCGCTCAATGGCCGATTCATCAATCACGGAAGACGCCGGTATCTCTAGGAAGCCTTCCTCTTTGGCTATTCTCACATTGGCCTTCATGCTTTTGCCGCTGAAATGCACTTTTCGACCGTACTTGAGAGACAGATTGACGACCTGCTGAATCCGGGTGACGTTGGAGGCAAATACGGCCACAATCAATCTTCCTTTGGATGATTCAAAAATCGTTTCCAAAGTTTTGGTCACTTCTTTTTCGCTGAGGGTGAACCCTTCTTTCTCAACATTGGTCGAGTCAGAGAGCAATGCGAGGACGCCCTGCTGGCCGTAATGGGCAAATCTGACGAGATCTGTAAATCGGCCGTCCACAGGGGTTTGGTCAATTTTGAAATCACCCGAGTGAATGATCATACCTTCAGGCGTATTGATCGCCAGCCCTACACCGTCAACAATGCTGTGGTTCACACGGATGTATTCCACATTAAAGGGGCCGAATTCGGTGGCATCTCCGGCGGCGATCTTCTTGAGGATCGCAGTCTCGAGAAGGTCATGCTCTCGAAGTTTCTCCCTCAGGAGCTCGATCGTAAAGCTTGTACCGAAAACAGGGATGTTCAGATCTTTGAGGAAAAAAGGCATGGCGCCAATGTGATCCTCATGACCGTGTGTCAAAATAATGGATTCCACTTTTTCTTCGTTATCCCTGAGGTATTGAATGTCGGGGATAACCACGTCCACACCGGGCATATATTCTTCGGGGAACATGAGGCCGGCATCGATGACCAGGATGTGCTGATCATATTCTAGGACCATCATGTTGAGGCCGATTTCGCCCAATCCCCCCAATGGAATCAGTTTTAGCATAGCTGAAAAACCTCATGAATTAACAGTAGCTTATATTTTGAATTCTTTCCAGTCAATATGTAAATCATCACACCAGCTTAGCTCTTTGAAAAAATTGAAGGTCTCTGCCCAGATCTATTCTGTCGCGGCCATGTCTACAAATGTGCCACAGGGCACCGTTATAGAAAGAGACGGGAACCGCGGATATCTCTATTTAGAGAAAAGGGGACGACATTTTTTCGAAGAGCTCAGCTCTTACAAACCATCTAATTCCCTTGATCTGACGAAAGGAATTATGATAATGGTGCATCGTTCGAAAACTCTTCCCTTCCACCCTGTATTTTTCTTGAGGAGGTCACGGCATGGCGAGCGTGAACAAAGTGATTCTCATTGGAAACCTTGGCGCCGACCCCGAACTCAGGTATACGCCTGGGGGCAAAGCGGTAGCCAATTTCAACCTTGCGACCCATGAACAATGGACCGGCAAGGACGGAGAGAAAGGAGAGCGGACCGAGTGGCACAGGATCGTGGCATGGGCGCGATTGGGCGAGATATGTGGAGAGTACCTCCACAAAGGGAGCCAGGTTTATATTGAGGGAAGGTTGCAGACCCGGTCCTGGGAAGATCGCGACGGGAACAAGCGTTATACCACAGAAATCATTGCTCAAACCATGCAGATGTTGGGGGCGCCCAGTAAAGGGGGTCAGGCAACTTCCGCGGAAGAACGCTTTCCAAATGAGGAACCCATAGCCATTCCCGACGATGATATCCCATTCTGAAAAGGGGTGTCATGAAGATGCCACAAGAGAAGAGACTCAAGTCTCCTCCTTCTTCTGACTTTCCTCTTCCTCCGGAGGGGCGATTTCGTCGGGTTTTTCGTTCGTCGCCTTTTTGAAGTTCTTGATACCCTTTCCTATGCCACTTCCTATTTCAGGAAGTTTCCCGGCACCGAAAATAATCAGAATAATGATCAGGATAATAATGAGCTCGGGCATGCCTATACCGAACATTTAAGACCTCCGCCGTTTATGAGTCACGGTTGATTTCGTCCAGCAACACCTTGAACTCAGGTGAAGCGATGAAGGCGGTAATCGCTTTCCGATAATTGAGCCAAGCAGACCAGATGTTCAGCCACTCTTGGTTGTGCCAAAAGAGCTCGGGGTTTTTTTCGCCTCTCGAGATAGCCACAAATTCCTCAAATTCCGCACCGCAGTCTTTGCACATGGTGAGACCGAGGGTTCTTGAACGGGAATGCTCTAAGGCGTCCTCTCTTTCCGCCTGTCTTCCGCACATGGCACATCTGAAATGGCATGAGGAGCACTGAACGATCTTCTGAACGGCCTCGACCCTTCCGCGGTACCCTTCCAGACGTTCCTTTTGCCTTTTTCTCTCAATGCGCTGCTTCATATCAACGATTTTTTTCATCGTTTCTCACCTAAGAAGTGTCAAGAATATGTGCCCGTCCCCTGGGTCCCTCATGAAATGCAACGGTTTGGGAAGTGATGGTGGAGGAGATTCAAGTCTAGGGGGCAGATGAAAACTGAGAACAATACCCTGTTATCACATCTCGATTCTAGCAGTGGCCATGCTCCAAGTCAAGCAAGGGCTTCTCAGGGCCCTGCCATGACCTCCGCGGCCGTCTCGCCGAATTTCCCGAGATTGCGAACCACCGTGATTCCCACCGATTCGAGCGCCGTGATTTTGTCCTCAGCCTTCCCTTTTCCTCCTGATATGATAGCGCCGGCATGGCCCATGCGCTTGCCGGGAGGAGCGGTTTGACCTGCAATGAAAGCGATGACCGGCTTATCAAATTCGTTTTTGACGTACTCTGCGGCTTCTTCCTCAGCAGTGCCACCAATTTCACCGATAATGACCGCGCCCGCTGTGTCGGAATCTTCCTTGAACCTCTTGAGATGGTCCACAAAGGTGGTCCCGATAATGGCATCTCCCCCGATGCCGATGCAGGTGGATTGGCCAAGTCCCGCTCTGGTCAATTGGTCCACCACCTCATAGGTGAGAGTGCCGCTCCTGGAGATGACGCCGACATTTCCGGGCTTGTGGATATGGCCGGGCATGATGCCGACCTTGGTTTTCCCTGGAGAGATGATGCCCGGGCAGTTCGGTCCTATGAGCACGCTCTGCCCGTCTTCGAGAAAACGCGCCACTTTCAGCATATCCAGAGCGGGGATTCCCTCTGTGATGCAGACAATAACGCCTAAGCCTTCAGAAGCGCTTTCCATAATGGCGTCGGCAGCAAAGAGGGGCGGCACAAAAATGCAAGACGCATTTACAGCCTCATATTTGACGGCCTCGTGGACCGAATTAAAGACAGGCACCCCTTCGACTTTTTGGCCTTTTTTTCCAGGCGTCATGCCCGCTGCCACCACGGTTCCATAGGCCAACATCTGCTTGGTGTGAAAGGTCCCCTCTTTTCCCGTTATCCCTTGAACCACCACGCGGGTCTTTTCATCGACAAGGATACTCATAACCCAGCCTCATGATTGGCCATTGGTCATTGGCCATTTGTCATTTGTTTGCCCCGTGGAATGCGCTTTGCTTGATTCCACCAATGCTCCTCATTCCCCGTCAGTACTTTCCTTGTTTCTAGCTTCAAGCGTTTCCGCCATTCCAATGGGGTCATTTGACATTCGTCATTGGTCACTTGTCGAGCGCAAACGTCTCGGAATTCCCAGCTCAACTTTAGGCACTCTAGTAAGGAGTTGCACAAATAACCGTGTCGTTTCGAGGGAATGAAGTGACTGAGAAATCTCTGATAACACTACATAAGATTTCTCTCTTCGGTCGAAATGACATATCGCGAACTTCTGCAACGAAGTACCAGCTTACTTTAGACACTTTAGGCACTTCTTTATGATACTTGTTGTGTGACCATGGCCGCCGCTTCTGCCATGGTCCGGGCGACCAGGAACTCGAGGTTAGAATTTTCGAGGATGCTCCGGCCTTCCTCAACGTTGGTCCCCTCCAGTCTCACAATGAGGGGGACCTTGATATCCGTCTTCTCCGCAGCCGCAAGGACGCCTCTTGCCAGCACATCGCACCTGAGAATGCCGCCAAAGATGTTTATGAGAATGGCTTTAACGTTCTTATCCTCCAGAATGATTTCAAAACCTCGGGCAACCATCTCTTCACTGGCCCCGCCACCCACATCCAGGAAATTGGCCGGTTCTGCTCCGGCCAACTTGATCACGTCCATGGTGGCCATTGCCAGCCCTGCACCATTGACCATGGCGCCGATATTGCCGTTGAGGCGAATGTAGTTGAGATTATACTGTTCCGCTTTGGCGTCGAGAGGATCCTTTTCCCTCGGATCGTCGAGCGCTTTCATGTCCTTTTGCCTGATGAGGCCGTTGTCATCAATATTTATCTTGGCGTCTATGGCCGCCGCTTTTGCCTGTTTTGTGATGACCAGAGGGTTGATTTCTGCAAGGGAACAGTCGAGGGTCATGAAGACCTTGTACAAGCGACCCATGATGGCCGTCAGCTCCTTGATCGTTTCGGGTGCTGGCAAGGGATCAAGACTGTAAGCGAGGGTTCTGGCCAGATAGGGCATCCAACCGACGCCGGGATCCACAAACTCCTTGAGCACCAACTCCGGCGTTCTCGCCGCCACTTCCTCGATCTCCATGCCGCCCTCCTGACTGAAGATCATGACCGGCCTGGCCCGCGACCGATCGATCACCATGGCGAGGTAGAGTTCCCGATCGATCTCGACACCATCCTCAATGAGAACCTGGTGTACCTTGCGACCCTCAGGACCTGTCTGGGGGGTGATTAGGGGATTCTTGAGAATGCTTTCAGTGGCCGCTTTCAGGTCATCCAGGGCGTGAACCAGTTTGACACCGCCCCCTTTTCCTCGGCCACCTGCATGAACCTGTGCTTTGACCACCCAGGGTGGACCGCTCAAATTTTCAGCTGCTTTCAGGGCCTCATCGGCCGACGTCACTACCCGGCCCTCGGGCACGGGAATCTCAAACTTCCTGAATATGTCCTTGGCCTGATATTCGTGCAGTTTCATAGCCTTATCCCCTGCTGCGTGGTCTTTCAGTCAGAGGAACCTTATTGCCTTTTCCGGGCTAATTGTCAAGCTCTTAGAAAACCGGGAGAAGGAGTACGAACTCATTCACTCCCTTGTCACTCCTTTGAGCCCCCTCACACACCCCTCTCGCCTCGCCCGTCCGCCTCTCTCGCTCGGCTGGAGGGCATGCCCGCCATCGCGAGCCGCTCAGGCAACGCGGGCGGGGATGAGGGGGAGCGGATGTCACTTACTCAACTGCGTTTCTACTTGATGATTGAATTTCACGTAAATACGTGATAATCTTATTTTCAATAATAAAACAAATGAGGTGGGGCCTATGGAAAGACAGAATGTAACGCTTTCTTTGCCCAAGGCGTTATTGAAGAAGGCCAAGGTCATTGCTGCAAGCAAGAACAAGTCTCTGAGCGAATTTCTGAGAGAATCCTTAGAGGAGAGGGTCAGGGACGCAAATGGTTACAAAAAGGCCAAAGAACGGCAGGTGAGGTTGCTCAAGGAAGGTTTCGACTTGGGGACAAAAGGCCGTATCCAAGTAACGAGGGATGAGCTCCATGCCAGAAGATAAGATATTTCTGGATACGAATATCATTATTTATGCCTATGATAGAAGTGCGGGCAAAAAACACAGCCGCGCTAGAGATATTCTGCTGGATTTATGGGACTCCGGACTCGGGGTTATTAGTACGCAGGTCCTCCAGGAGTTCTTCGTCAATGTAACCCAGAAAATACCTAATCCATTAGACAAGGGAACAGCACGCGATATCGTTAGCGGCCTCCTTAAATGGGATATTGTGGTCAATGACGGGGAAACGATCTTAGAGGGAATAGATATACACCTTCGGTACAACTATTCTTTCTGGGATTCCCTGATTATTGGGGCGGCTCTGAGAAGTGAAGCCTCAATTTTGTTTTCCGAGGATCTCGCTGATGGACAGGTAATTCAGGGGGTGAGAATTACAAATCCTTTCATCTCCCCGTGAGAAAAGAAGGCCGCACAGGAATATATCGATCTTTTGATGTCTTTCTCTCGAAATTACTTCAGGCGCAGTGCGAACGGAACGGCAGGTCATTTCCCAAAGATGGATCAGGGGTTGTAGAAAAGCTGCCGGTTGCAGTAGCACTCTTTGAAATTGAGTCGATTTTACGACTCTGTGACGATAAGCTAACTGGACATAAATTCAGGTGTGACGGTCTTCGGTCTTTCTTCAGCACCTTTCTATGTGAGCTCATGACCACTCATATCCGGGCGCATGACGTGGACGTGTCCGAACTAGGGTTGGAAACGGAAGATGAAGAGGCTTACGGAGGCGAGCATGGCAAAAAAGCCGGTGCACTATCATGAAGGCGATTTCCCGCCCAAGCGGATCGATTGGGAACGGCTGATCCCCTTGATCGGCCCGGCAAATGCGGCCCTGGCCCGCTACGACGGGACCTTGGCTACGTTGCCCAATGCGGCCGTTCTGCTTTCGCCCCTGATGACCCAGGAAGCCGTGCTGTCCTCCCGCATCGAAGGCACCCAGGCGACCATGGGAGAAGTGCTGGAATTCGAAGCCGGCATCGTCCCTGATTCGCCACAAACGGAAAAGACAGCGGATATCCACGAAGTATTGAACTACCTCAGGGCCATGGGGCGTGGCGTGGAACTGCTCAAGGAGTTGCCCTTGTGCCAGCGAGTAATCAAGGATGCGCATCGCGTGCTGATGGAAGGTGCGCGGGGTCAGGGCAAGGCGCCCGGTGAGTATCGAAAGATCCCCAACTGGATCGGACCGCCGGGAACCCCGATAGAAAAGGCAACGTACGTCCCCATATCCAGTGAGAAACTGCCCACAGCCATGGATCGCTGGGAGCGCTTCATACACGAAAACGCTCCGGAGAAGCTGGTACAGCTTGCTATGCTTCATGCGGAATTCGAGGCCCTGCATCCCTTTCTGGATGGAAACGGGAGACTGGGGCGGATGTTTGTACCGCTTTTTCTTTACACCGTCAAAGCCCTTCAAAGCCCCATGTTTTACATCAGTGCCTATCTTGAGGCCAGGCGGGATGTATATTATGAGCAGCTTCTGGCGGTCTCACGGGACGGCGACTGGACGGGTTGGTGTGTTTTCTTTTTGGAGGCCTTGACCGAGCAGGCCAGGGAGAATCATCAAAAGGCCAATGAAATCTTGAACCTTTACGAGGCTGAAAAAAACCGAATCGTTGAACTGACACACTCGCAATACGCGATTAAGGCATTGGACTTTATTTTTGTGCGTCCGATTTTTCCAGCTTCTGCATTTGCAAGCGAATCCGATATTCCCAGAGCCACAGCCAACCGCATCTTGAAAATCTTGAGCGATAATGGACTGTTTCGTGTCCTGAGACCGGCAGCAGGGCGAAAATCTTCAGTTTTTGCCTTTCGTGAGTTGCTAAACATCGCTGAAGGAAGAGAGGTTTTCTAATTTTATTGATGAGCCACAAAGATATTTGTGGCTCATAATATTTAATTTGTGAGACGCAATGCCGCTTATGTCTCACGGGTGAGCCGCAACGCGATTTGGGGATAACAGAATGCAGTTTCCTTATCATCAAAAGAGCTTTTGGTCAGTCTGTGCCCAACAAACAGGGACAATAAGTGGTGTTATGGGGTTTAAATGGTGTAATAGCATAGGAGTTATTACCCCATTAAAGGGACAAAACCGGAACGCTCATCATGCCCAAACCGAGGGAACACAAAACGGTTCAGGCACGGATTCTGGAATATGCCCAGGAGATCGGCTGGACTTTCCTGCCGAGGGCGGAGACCTGGCGGGGCTTTGATCCGGGTGTGGGCTCAACATGGACACAATCGAGACGGTATTGTGGATTTGTGAGGTAGCGCGGAGGAAATGCGACGGCGTTTTTTCTTCCTCCCCTGGCGGGAGAGGCAAGAGCCTGCGGCATTCGCATGGGGGCTGAGGGCCTTTGCAGTCCAGATATATCGGATATGTTGACACTGATTGAACTGCCGGACGGGCTGGTCATACCCAAAAGCATGCTTTCGGATGTTGAAATCGTGTATGAGATGGCCGATGATGAGGAAGCCGAGGAAATCAAAAAGTTCTTAGAAGAGCAAGAGCGTATCAAGGAGCGCGAAGCTTTGGAGAAAAAGGCACGAAGAACAGAGATCAATCGCAAAATCGCCGAAGAGAAAAAAAGGAAAAAGCAGGAAAAACAGCTCGTTCTTTTTGATGAGTTTTGATCATCTCCAAGATTTCTCCCCCGTTTCCAGGGGGGTCGAAAAGACAGAAGAGGGCAGAAAGAGCAATTGATTGGCAGGTTCTCTGTCAAGCGTTGAGGTATTTCTTAAGATACCTGGCCGTATGAGACCCATTGGGATGGGCAAGGATTTCAAGCGGGGAACCGGCCGCCACCACCCGTCCTCCCCCTTCTCCCCCTTCAGGACCCAAGTCGATGATGTAATCCGCCTCTTTGATCAACTCCATGTTGTGTTCGATGACAGCCACGGTGTTTCCCTGATCCACGAGGGCCTGAATCACTTCCGTGAGGCGCTTGACATCAGCAATGTGCAGTCCCGTGGTGGGCTCATCCAGTATGTAAAAGGTGCGTCCCCGGGAGGGTTTGGCCAGTTCTTCGGCCAGCTTGATGCGTTGGGCCTCCCCACCCGAGAGGGTCGGGCTGGGCTGTCCGAGACGGAGGTATCCCAGGCCGATCTTGCTGACCACTTCAGCCCCACGGCGTATGGGAGGGATGGCCGAGAAAAAGGTCGCCGCTTCTTCGAAAGTAAATTCAAGGATTTCGGATATATTCCTGCCTTTGTACGTCACATCGAGCGTTTCCTGGTTGAAGCGCCGCCCATCGCAGCTCTCGCAGTGAACGTAGACGTCGGGAAGAAAACTCATAACCACCTTGATGGAGCCGTGCCCTTTACAAGCCTCACATCGACCGCCGGAAAGATTGAAGGAAAAACGCCCCGGTTTGTAACCCCTGGCGCGCGCCTTAGGCGTACCGGCAAGGAGTCTCCGAATGTCATTCAGGAAACCAACATACGAGGCGGGCACTGATCGGGGTGTGCGTCCTATGGGGCTGTGATCAACTTCAAGTACCCGGTCCAGGGCTTCCCATCCCTCAATTTTTTTGCAGGCGCCGGCTTCATCGTGGCGCCTGAAAAGCCGGTTTCGCAAGCCTTTGTAGAGAGTCTCCTTCAGGAGTGTGGACTTGCCGGATCCCGAGACGCCCGTGATGCAGGTCAGGGTGCCCAAGGGGAAACTTGCAGTCAGGTTTTTCAGATTGTGCTCCACTGCTCCGCGGACCCGCAGGCTCGGCTGCGACTTGTGAGGTCGGAGACGAGAGGTCAGCAGGTGGGGGTGACCGTTGAAATAGGCGCCGGTCACGGATTCCGGAACTTTTTTGAGATCGGTTAGCCTTCCGGATGCAACCAAGCGCCCTCCGTCTGCGCCTGCGCCCGGTCCGAGATCGATGATGTGATCGGCTTCACGGATGGTTTCCTCGTCATGCTCCACCACCAGGACGGAATTGCCGCGATCTTTCAGCTCCCGGAGTGCATCCAACAAGAGGCGGTTGTCCCTTGGGTGAAGTCCTATGGTGGGCTCATCCAGGATGTAACACACGCCGGTCAAGTTGGACCCAAGCTGGGCGGCGAGGCGAATCCGCTGGGCTTCACCGCCGGAGAGGGTATCCCCGCTTCGACTGAGAGAAAGGTAGGAAAGGCCGAGGTGATTCAGGAAGGCAAGGCGCACAAGGATCTCGGCCATGATCGGGTCGGCGATCGGGTTCTCATGGGGCTCAAAAGAGAAAGCTCTGAGTATGTCATAAAGACGATGCGCCGGTCGTTGAACGAGGTCCCAAATAGAGTAGCCCTGCACTTTCACAGCGAGCGGCTGAGGCTTCAGGCGACTGCCTCTGCATTTGGGGCAGATCTTGGACTTTCGATCATCGGATCCTCCCAAACGACCCAGGCCGTCGCATCTGGGACACGCCCCCTGTTTGCTGTTGAAAGAGAAAAGGCGAGGATCTAGGGCCTGCAAGCCAATACCACAGACCGGACAAATCCCTTTAAGGCTGAAGACTTCCTCCCCAGCCTCGCTGTCTGTGACGATGAGATTACCGGCCCCTTCCTCAAGGGCTTTGTGGACTATCGCCTCGAGACCTTTGGAGGGGAATTTTCCTACGACGAGCTCGATAGTGTGTTCATGGTATCGGCTCAGAGACATGTTCTCCTTAAGGGAGGTCAAGGTGCCGTCGATACGCGCTTTCCTGTAACCCTTGCGATAGGCTTTCGCCAACAAGTCTTTGTGAAAGCCTTTACGACCGGCTATTTTGGGTGCGAGGACGAAGGCTTTTTGATCACGGTAGCGCTCCTGAATCTGATCCACGATTTTATCGGGGCTTTGGGCCGTTAGTTTTCGGCCACATCCCAGACAATGCTGGGAGCCCAGCTTAGTGTAGAGTAACCGGAGGAAATGATAGATTTCCGTCAAAGTGGCCACTGTGGAGCGCGGGCTTGCGTGGCTGATGCGCTGCTGAATGGCGACAGTGGGTGAGAGCCCGGAGATGGCATCCACCTCAGGCCTTTCAAGAACCCGAACATACTGGCGGACATAGGGTGCGAGACTCTCCAGATAACGTCTCTGGCCTTCAGCAAAGAGAATGTCGAAGATCAGTGTGGATTTGCCTGATCCGGATACGCCTGTCACGACCACCAGTTGCTGCCTCGGCACGGAAAGGTTCAGATTCTTGAGGTTGTGTTCCCTGGCGCCAGTGACGGCAATCGCCGCGGCCGCTTCGGGAGAAGGTGCGGGAATGGGGCCTGTTGAAGGCGCGATCTGCTTCAGCCGTCCCGGCCGGGAAAGATAGGCTTTCAAGAACCGACCCGTGTGGGATTTGTCTTCTTCTGCCACCTTTTCAGGCGGGCCGGCAGCAACAATGTGTCCTCCATCATCCCCGCCCTCCGGACCCAAGTCAACGACCCAATCCGCTGCTTTGACCACATCCATGTTGTGCTCAATGACCAATGCGGTGTTTCCCTGGTCCACAAGCTTCTGTAGCGAGGATAGAAGTCTTCTCACATCTTCAAAATGCAGCCCGGTGGTGGGCTCATCAAAAATGAAAAGGCGGGAGCGGCCCTGATCGGTTTTGAGATACTGGGAAAGCTTCAATCGCTGCGCCTCACCGCCTGATAAGGTGTTTATGGGTTGACCGAGTCGCATATAGCCGAGACCCACATCAGCGAGAGGTGTAAGGGCGTCTCTCACCTTGGGCTGATCTCCAAAAAAACGCATGGCCTGATCCACGGTCATGGAGAGGATATCGTCTATGTTTTTTCCTCGGTAGCGAACATCCAAGATCTCCTTCTTGAACCGTTGTCCACCACAGTCCGGACACGTGATGAAAACATCGGAAAGGAACTGCATCTCTACCTTTTCATACCCTGCCCCTTGACAAGTCTCGCATCGCCCCCCAGCCACGTTGAAAGAGAAATGGCGGGTCTGGAGATTCCGGGCTCGGGCTTCGTCGGTGCCGGCCAAAAGACGGCGGACGGGGTCCATGGCCCGGATGAAGGTTAGGGGGTTGGATCTCGGCGTTCGCCCGATGGGTCTTTGGTCCACAAGGATGACGTCATCAATATAATCGGCGCCTTTAATGGCGGCGTGCTTTCCAGGGCGACCCTGAGGGTCCCCTTTGATGCGTTTAATGCCTTTGTAAAGAATCTCTTCAGCCAGGGTGGATTTGCCCGAACCGGACACACCGCTGAGACAAACGAAGAGCCCGAGGGGCACTCTAAAGTCGGTTTTTTTGAGGTTGTTCTCCGTGGCTTTCTTTACAACAAGCCATTGCTTCTTCTTGGGTTTTCGCCGAGTCGCAGGAACCGGTATGGTACGCTTGCCTTTGAGGTACTCTCCAGTCAGTGAATCGCCCACCTTTGCGGTGGGGCCGAAATACATGACGTTTCCTCCCTCCTCACCGGCCCCCGGCCCCAGATCCAGCATGAAATCGCTTTGGCTGATGATCTCAGGGTCATGCTCAACCACAACAACCGTGTTCTGCAGACCTCTCAGCCCTTTCAGGATGCGGATGAGACGGTGGTTGTCTCTTGGATGAAGACCGATACTCGGCTCATCGAGAATGTAGAGGGTGTTGACCAGGGAAGAGCCTAAGGCAGAGGTGAGGGCGACCCGCTGGACCTCACCGCCGGAAAGGGTCCGAGATTGGCGATCCAGGGTGAGATAACCCAGACCCACTTCTCCAAGGTACCGAAGCCGGCTCCGCACCTCATCGAGGACGAGAAGGCTGGCTTTGTCCTCAGGAGAGACAGCAAGGTTCTCGAAAAACCCAGCTGCCTCAGAAACGCTCAGGGCATAGATTTGCCCGATGGTGAGATCCCCCAAGCGATAGAGAAGAGCCTCTTTTCTGAATCGCGTGCCCCGGCAATCGGGGCAGGTAAACGTGCTTCGGTAGCGGGAGAGATAGACCCGCACATGCATTTTGTAGGTCTTGCTTTCCAGCCAACTGAAAAAGCCCCGTATCCCGTAATAGGTCCTGTCTCCTTGGATGATCTCCTCCTGTTGCGACTTGGAGAGATCTTGAAAAGGGACCTTCATGGGTATTTTCTTGCGCCTGCAAAAAGCCTTTAAATCATCATATTCCAAACGGTCCTCTTCACGTCCCCCCCAAGGCTTGATGGCCCCCTGTTCAAGAGACAGGGAAGGGTCGGGGATGATGAGATCCAGGTCGATATCAATGGTTCGGCCAAATCCCCGGCATGTCTCGCAAGCACCGATAGGGCTGTTAAAGGAGAAGAGGTTGGGAAGGGGGGATCGATAGGAGATGTTACACTGAGGGCAATCAAGCCTGCTGCTAAAAGCAAGGTGCTGATAGGGTTTGTTTTCTCGTCCCCCTGGGGACGGCGGCTTGATCCAGATATCCAGTCTCCCGCCTCCGAAACGAAAGGCTTGCTCTAAAGAGTCCACAATGCGCTTCCGATCCGAATGCCTCAAGAAGGCCCTGTCCGCAACGACATGGACCTCATGGTTTTCGTCCCCCTGCAACCGTCCTTCAACGGGCCTGATCTCGCCATCCAGGAACAACCGCCCGAATCCCATTCTTCCCAGTTCTTTTTCCCACTGTTCCGCTGTGGCGCCGTTTGCAAAGGACGGAAAGGTGATGACCAGTTCCGATCCTTCGGCGAAAGGGTCTAGGCGACGCCACACATGCTCCGGGCTTTCCGGGACAACGGGTTTGCCGCATCCTTTACAGAAAAGTTGACCCAGCCGGGCATAGAGGAGTTTTACGTAGTCGGTGAGTTCGGTCATCGTGCCCACAGTGGAGCGCGAGGTTCTGACCGGGTCTTTCCGGTCTATGGCAATGGCGGGTGGGATATTCTCAATGCGGTCCACTTGGGGGCGATCCATGCGTTCCATAAACTGGCGCGCATAAGGGGAAAATGTTTCCACATACCGGCGTTGTCCCTCAGCATAGAGCGTATCAAAGGCAAGGGATGATTTACCAGATCCACTCAACCCGGTGACCACGGTGATTCGGTTCAGAGGGATCTCCAAATCGAGGTTTTTCAAGTTATGTTGTCGGGCACCCTCGATGCGGATAACACCAGGGTTCGCCTTGTTTTTGCTCTTTTGGTTCTTCATGGACGTTGCCTTTTTGGAATCGGAGCCTTTTCTGATCCCCACAGCAGGGATTTCTGGATGGGGACTAACGAAAATTAAAACTGAATTACACGTCTCGGAATTTCTACAACTTATTGACAATAATAAAAGCTTTTTGGTGCCTGAATTTCTGCATCACACATGGGATAATAGAATGATGGAATATTGGAATGTTGGTTTTGAAAAGGGAGTGCTCATTTTTTAAACATCCTTTACTTCAATGTCAAAAGGATGTCAAAACGGGTACCAAATAACCCAGTGTACCATCGTCCCAAACCCCAGTATTCCAACACTCCAGTTGTGAGCAAAGCGAACCAAGTTCTAATATAACCACGAAAAAATGGAACCGTGGAAAAGAAAAAAGTGGATCAAGAAAGACAAATCCGTTTATATCAATTCCTGGGTTCCAACCCCTTAGATTTTTTCAAGATTGACTTTTGCTCGAACAGGTGGTTATCAAATGGTCCAACCCCACAAACGCACTTTGCTGAGTGCCATTCGCACCTCCTCGCCCCGGCCCTGTCCCCCACCTGGCAGAGGGAGAGGGAAAGGGTCCGGGGGGCCTCAATGGCGTGTCACGGGAATTAACGCGTTTCTATTTTTAGAGAAAAAGGAGCTTTTTGAGCATGGTCAAGAAGCTACTTGAAACGGGTGCCATTTTCTTCGTATGCGCTGCATGGGCTTTGCCTTTTGCGAGTTGTGAAAAAGAAAAAATGGAACCGCGAAAAGAAGCAACGCCTGTGCCGGTGATCCTGGGCGAGGCTTCTGCGAGGACGGTGGAACATGTTTTCAACCAGGTCGGAACCTTTCAGGCGAGCAGAGAGGTCACGCTTAGATCAGAAATTGACGCTAAGGTGGTGAACATCCTATTCCAGGAAGGTAAAAATGTGGAGAAAGGGGATGTTCTCATCCGGTTGGATGCGGCCAAGATTCAGGCGGGCATAAGAAGCATAGAAGCCGGGATTCTACAGCTCAAAGTCCGGCTCGAGAACAAGGTCGTGACGCTCGAACGAAACCTGCAACTCCTGAAACAGGAAGCGGTCTCCCGGCAGCACTTCGACAACCTGGAGAGCGAAATCAAGGAAATCCAAGCACAGATCAGCGCGTCGGAGGCGGAGCTTGCACGACAAAAGGAACTCCTGTCCTACACGGTCATCAGGGCGCCATTCAGGGGAACCGCTGGGGCAAAGCGCCTTTCCGAAGGCCACTACTGCAAGGTCGGAGATCCTGTGGTGACCATTCTGACCCTGGATCCTCTTGAGATCTGCTTCCCGGCTCCAGAGAAACTTAAATCCAATCTTTTTATAGGCCAGGACGTTCATCTCTCTGTTGACGCCTTTCCGGCGCGGATATTCAAAGGGAAGATTTTCTTTATTTCCCCGCAAGTCAGCACGGACACGCGGTGCTTTCAGGTAAAGGCAGGGGTGGCAAACGAGGATCACTCTCTAAACCCCGGCATGTTTGCTCGAGCCAAAGTGATCACGGAGGTTCGTGAAAACGCATTGACGGTCCCCTGGGAGAGTGTGATTCAGACGGAGGCGGAGAGTTATGTCTACGCCGTAGACGGAGAGGTGGCCCGAAAGGTCCAGGTGCGGCTCGGCCAAGTGACAAGTGAGTGGGCTGAGGTCGTGAATTCGGGTCTTTCCGTGGGTTCAAAGGTCATTCTCGAAGGCAAATATGCCGTGAAGGACGGCATGAAGGTGACCTTTGCGCAAAACACCGAACCAGGCAAGGAAATCGCCCGGTAAGGCTTCAAGCAGGAGATACCGATGTTCCTTTCGGATTTTTCCATCAGACGGCCTGTGGCAGCGACCGTTATGATTATCTCCCTTGTGGTCTTTGGTATCATCGGGTTGAACAGGGTCGGCATTTCTTTGTTTCCCGATGTGGATTTCCCCATGGTGACCGTGAGCACGGTGTGGCAGAATGCTAGGCCCGAGGAAGTGGACAACGAGATCACCGATGAACTGGAAGATGCTATCAGCACGGTGAGCGAAATCAAGCATATCACGTCCCAGAGTATGCAAGGGAGATCCAGAATAACCATTGATTTCGAATTGACCAAAGACCTGGATGTGGCTGCTCAGGAAGTGCGCGACAAGGTCTCAGCCCGCATCTACAAGCTGCCTCGGGATACAGAAACGCCGGTGATCGACAAGCTGGATATCAACGCTCAGCCCATTATTTGGCTTGCTGTCACAGGCCCTTATGCGATCGAGGAACTGACGAGAATCGCCGATGAACAGATTCGACCCCTCCTTCAGAAAATCCAGGGCGTTGGTGAAGTGCGTGTAGGCGGCGGTCGGGAGAAGGAAGTGCAGATCTGGCTCCATCGCGAGGAATTGGCGGCCTATAACATAGGCGTCGACGAGGTGATCGATGCGGTTCGACAGCAGCACATTGAGATTCCAGGCGGGAAGATTGAGTCGAGCAAGAAGGAATTTCTCATTCGCACTCTGGGAGAATTTGAAACCCCCGAAGCCTTCAACGATTTGATCGTGGCTCATCGGGACGGCGTGCCCATCCGACTCAGGAACCTCGGCTATGCAGAATCAGGCCGGGAGGAGGGGATGGCTGTGGCCAGGTTCACCCATAAAGAAGGAACGGAACGGGGGGTGGGAATGGGGGTATCGCCTCGCTCCGGGGCCAATGAGGTGGCTATTGCCCAGAGAGTGAGAGCCGCACTTTGGGAGATCCAGAGACAGGTTCCCGAAGGCATGATGATCCAGATCACCAACGACAACACCCGGTTTATCGAGGAGTCCATTGCAGAGATCAAATTCCAACTTTTGGCAGGAGCGATCATGGCTGCGCTCGTGATCCTTCTGTTTTTGCAAAACCTTCGAACCACCCTGATCAGCGCCGTCGCCATTCCGACCTCGATCATCGCCACCTTCGCCTGTATCTATTTTATGGGCTACACATTAAACAACATGACCATGCTGGCCCTTGTTACGGCCGTAGGGCTGGTTATTGACGATGCCATCGTGATGGTGGAAAACATCTTCCGGCATCGCTTCAGCATAGGAAAAGGACCCATGCAGGCCGCCTTCGAGGGTTCATCGGAAATCGCCTTTGCCGTTGTGGCGGCCACGGCAGTCCTTGGAGGGGTATTTATCCCGGTGGCTTTCATGGGAGGGATGGTGGGGCGCTTCTTCATGCAGTTTGCCTTGACCATGGCCTTTGCCATTGCCTGCTCGCTTCTGGTGGCTCTCACCGTGATCCCCATGCTCTCCTCCCGCTTCCTGACGCCTGCAAAAGACGACAGCAGGACTTTACACCTCTTCAACTGGATGATGTCCGGCCTCTCCCGCTTATACCGGCGACTTTTGAGCTGGTTCCTTTCTCACAGGGTGTTTGTCCTCTCTATGGCGGTGGTGAGTCTCATTCTGGGCGGGTACCTTTTCACTTTGGTGGGCAAAGAGTTCATCACGGCCGAGGACCAGAGCCTTTTTCTCGTTCGGGTGGAGGCCCCTCTCTCCTACTCTATCGACAAAATGGACGATGTCATGCAGCGTCTGGAGTCAAGGCTCCGGCCTATCCAGGAGATCCAGAGTTTCTTTTCCATTGCCGGCGTGGGGGGAGCGGGAGTTGTGGACTCTAATAAAGGCATTGTTTTTGCCACCATGGTTCCGAAAGAGCTGCGGGTGAGAACCCAGAAGGATGTCCAGTCTCAGGTCCGAGCCATACTCCGGGAGATGCCGGACATAAAGGGCGGGGTCACGGATATCTCGCCCCTCGGAGGCATGGCGCGCAACGAGGACGTCCAGTTGGTGATCCAAGGACCAGACATCAGCGCCATTGATCGGTATTCAAAGGAGATCATGGATCAACTGGTCAAAAGGCATGGGTTCGTGGGCATCACGCGGGATCTGGAGCTCGGGAAGCCGGAGGTGAGAGTGCACATCGATCGAGAAAAAGCCGCGGACGCGGGAGTCAGGGTCCAGGCCATTGCCGCAGCGATAGGGGCACTTCTAGGAGGGCAGGACCTCACGCCGGCCACGTACAAAGAGGGTGGAAAGAGTTACGACATCCGCCTCAGACTTGCTCCGGAGGAACGCCTCCTACCCCAAGACGTGCGGAAGATCTGGGTTCGAGGCAATAACGGCCAGGTCGTGGACATTGGCAATTTTGTACGGCTGGAGACGGGCGTGGGTCCCAATGTGATCAATCGCATGGATCGGCAGCGCTCGGCAACCGTTTACGCCAACCTTGAAGGAAAACTCATGGCCGATGCCATGGAGGAGGTCACGGCCATTGCTGACAAGATCCTGCCCGAAGGATACACGTACAAATTCACGGGAAGGGCCGAGGCGTTTTCTGAGACCATCGGGTATATAGCCTTCGCCTTTATTCTGTCCACCATTCTCACCTATCTGGTTCTCGCAGCCCAGTTCGAGAGTTTCATTCAGCCGTTCTCGATCATGACAGGCTTGCCTCTTTCCTTTATTGGAGCCTTCGGCCTGCTGCTTCTTCTCAACAACACCCTGAACCTTTTTTCCATGATTGCTATGGTTCTTCTGGTGGGGCTGGTCACCAAGAACGGCATCCTCCTTGTAGACTACACGAATCAGCTCCGACGCAAGGGAATGTCCGTCCATGACGCTCTGGTGCAAGCAGGAGCTACGAGGCTGCGACCTATTCTTATGACCGCCGTTTCTACGATCGCAGGCGTCCTACCCGTGGCCTTGGGGATCGGAGTGGGAAGCGAGAGCCGGCAGCCTTTGGCTGTGGCCATTGCCGGAGGGATGATCTCTTCCACGTTTCTCACTCTGGGAGTGGTTCCAGTCATTTACTCTTGCTTGGATCAGGTGGCGCACTGGCGAGTGCTGGGAAAAGTGAAGGAAAAGGTCATGGCCGAGGATGATCAGCGGAACGCAATCAGCACCTCAAATGCCTCACAAAAATAAGACCGGGTCTGCTTTTTCTTGACATGCTGTTTCATTGATTTGTTCTCTTTTGAGAGTCGTTGTCTTTAATTCAACCCGTACATATGGCTGAACAGCATATCGGCCTCGGCGATGTGGGATTTTTGGTCCTTGTCGCCGGAATCTCTGCACCAGGTTACGATTCTTTTTTGGGACCGGAGCCGGTCCATAGGTGTCCGCCACATAAACGGGTACGGCAGTCACACCTACAGCATGATCAATGCAAAGAATGAGCGGTTCTGGGTGAAGTGCCATTTGAAGACACCGCAGGGCCGCAAATGCTGGACCAATGCCGATGGTGCCGAGGTTGTGGGTTGGACCCGCAAGTCCAGTCAGGAAGATCTCCGGCGACCCCAGCCCCGCCAGAAACTTGACACAAATGTCTTCACACCGCGCTTTTTTACATCCGGCTGCGCCTCAGGATGGAAACAAGAAGCCAGAAGCCCATAACGCCGGCAACAACATAGCCGGCAAGACCAATGAGCGGCACGTCATGCCATTTTGGAGGGATATCGGCATGGATGATAAGAGAAGAACCTATGATCAGGGAGGCGATCACAATGGCAAAAGCAAGCCGGTTGCTGGTGCGGTCCAGGGTCGTGAGCAAGGGCTCGAGGCCCTTGTGCTCAAAACCGAGCTGGAGTTTGCCTTGCCTTGCCAATTTCAGCGTCGCCTGAATGTCGCTGGGCATGGTCTTGGCCAGGCGGATCATTTGGACGCCGTATCCGAGGAAGTCTTCAGCAAGTCGGCGAGGGTGCAATCGCTCCTTCTGGACCTGCTCAACAAAGGGGGTCGCCCTTTCGATGATGTCGAAATCCGGGTCCAGTCCCCGACCGAGGCTCTCTATTGCGTTGAAGACTTTGATGAGAAGCAAAACGTCCAGCGGTAGGCGGAGGCGGTGCTTGGATGCCATGTCAAAGAGTTGTTGAATGAGTTTCCCAAACTCCAATTCTTTGAGAGGTCTATAAAAGTGCCTGTCCACGAACTCGGAAACATCCCGCTCGAGGCTGTGCCGATCCGGCTCCGTGTCCCAGGAGGTGATCGTTAAAAGGGCCTCCGCCACAGCTGAGGCCTCCCGTTCCGCCAGCCCCATCAACAGGTCGGCAAGGTTCTCCCGGCTTTCACGATCCAGGCGGCCCATCATGCCCATGTCAAGAAAGCAGATCACGTTTTGCGGCATGATGAGGAGGTTTCCTGGATGGGGATCGGCATGAAAGTAGCCGTGAATGAATATCTGTTTTAGGATCAGATCGCCGCCGCGATGGGCGATCTCAACCAGGTCATAGCCACGGCTTCGGAGGATGTCCAGTGAAGACGATTTGATGCCATGGACGTGCTCCATGGTGAGCAACTTTGCTGTGGTGGCTTCCCGGAATACCTTTGGAACATAAAGGTCGGGGTCATCGAGAAACAGGCTGGCGAAGTGCTCCATGTTGGCCGCCTCAACCGTGTAGTCCAACTCCCTTTCCATGATATGGCCGAATTCTTCCACGATTTTGGTCGGCCGATGGAATTCCCAGCCTTCAAGGTGCTTCTCCATCAATGTGGCAAGATGAAAAAGAATTTCGAGGTCCACTTCTACGGTTCGTCTTATCCCAGGGCGTTGGACCTTGACCGCCACCGCCTCACCGTCAGCGAGGTGGGCAAGGTGGACTTGGCCGATGGATGCGGCGGCCAACGGTTCCTTTTCTACATCTCGGAACACCTCGTTTTGGGCGCCCTTGAGTTCCGCGGCGAGGACTTTTTCCACTTTTTCATAAGGAACGGGGGGGACATCGTCTTGCAGTTTGGTCAGTTCACGGATGAAATCATCCGGCAGCAAATCCGCCCGCGCACTGAGTACCTGCCCCAACTTGATAAATGTGGGTCCCAGTTCTTCAAGGGCCATTCGCAGACGCTCCGGTCTTTTGAGGGTCTCCAGCCTCTCCCGGTCCTTGCCCGAGAAAACGCGCCGGCCCAGGTCCAGGTACTGTTCGATTTTGAGACTGCTAATCAGGTCACCAAAACCGAACTTGAATAAGACGCTCAGGATCTCTGCGTACCGCTCCATATGGCGATAGGTTCGGCCAATGGTGCCTATCTTGCGAATGATCATGGGAACCCCCTTTTAAACCTGAAGAGCGTGACGGAAATCCTCAATAAGATCTTCCGTCGATTCTATGCCAACGGATAAGCGGATCAAACTGTCGGAGATACCCAGGCGTTGCCGCTCTTCGGGTGCCATGCCGGAGTGAGATGTCGTTGCAGGGCGGGTGACCAGGGTTTCAATGCCCCCTAGGCTGGGGGCAATGATGGGCAGGGTGGTCCCTTGCATAAAACGCTCCGCTGCTTCCACACCGCCTTGCAGTTCAAAACTGAGCATCCCGCTGAAACCCTCAAAAAGATCTCGGGCCCTCCAGTGGGCAGGATGGCTTTCCAGTCCCGGGTAGTTGACCTTTGCAACCGCCGGGTGAGCTTCCAGAAATCGCGCTATCTCGAGGGCGCTCTCGTTCTGATGCCGCATGCGCACGGCAAGGGTTTTCATGCCGCGGTGAAGCAGAAAGCAGGCATGTGGGTCCAAGGACCCGCCCAAGTGATTGAGTTTGTGGGTGATTTTTTCGATCAGATCTCCCCGGCCAATGACAGCCCCAGCCACGATGTCGGAGTGGCCGTTGAGGTACTTGGTGCAGCTATGGAGCGAAAGATCAAAGCCCAGTTCAGGGGGCCTGAAGTTGATTGGGCTTGCAAAGGTGTTGTCTATGATGGAAACGAGGCCGTTGGCCTTTGCAAATTCAACGACCGCTTTAAGATCGGCCACCTGGAGAAGAGGGTTGGTAACGGTCTCCACATAGAATGCTTTTGTATTCGGTTTCAACTGATCTTTCCAGGAGCCCGGCTCATCCCCGTCGACAAAATCATAGGATATGCCAAGGCCTGGTAAATCCCTGGTGATAAAATCATGGGTCCCGCCATAAAGACAGTCCTGGGCGAGCAGGTGGTCGCCGGATCCGAGTAAGGTTAAGAGGGTTGCTGAGATTGCCGCCATACCACTGGCGGTGACAAGAGCGTCCTCGGCGTTTTCTAGAGCGGCCATCTTCTGATGAAGGGCTACATGGTTTGGCGTATTGTTCAAACGGATATACCTGAGGTCGTGATAGCTGCTTTGCCCCTTGTATTCGAACGTGGAGGATTGGAAGATGGGCATGCTCACAGCGCCACCGATAAGGGGGATCGGTTCACCTGCATGGATCAGTTTGGTGTCGATGCCTTTGTATTGTTTTTCCATGGTCACTTTCTCCTGGGTCTTTTATTTAATCATAGAAAACCTGGTCCTCTGCGCAGGGTCAAAAACAGCGGCTTTGTCCATAAAGATAGTGAGCTGTTTTGGAGTATTGGAGTCACGAGATTTGCGATTTTCGATTGACGATTTCAGATTGAGTCTAGGCTGCAACCATTCGTCAATCTGCAATCGAAAATCGACAATGGATGACGCTCCACTACTCCAGTACTCCATTCTCCTATTCGGCCGGTTTCCGACAGACGATCTGCGCTACGGCCCTCTTGGGACGATCCATGATGCCTTCAAAATGGTGAATAATGGACCACCCCGCAAACCAGCGCACCAACTCCCCGTGCTTGAGCAGGAAATGTGGGTTGTGGGGTTTTCCGAACTGAGGCTGGTCTACAGTATATGTTTCGTAAAACAGAATTCCCTGCCTTTTCAGAGCCTTTCCGATGCACGGCATTAAGGGCCGGTGGAGATAACGAAAAACAAGGATGCCGCCGTAGAAGTCCTCTTGTAAAGGATTGCCCCCATTTTTCTCCAGGTCCACGTGCCAGAACTGGACATTCACCCCTTTCTTTTCAGCCCTTGTCTTGGCTTCCTTCAGAGCTGTGGCGGAAACATCACCCAGTATGACCGGTACCCCCCTCGTGGCCAGGAATATCCCGTTGTGTCCATCCCCGCAGGCGAGATCCAGGACCGGTCCCTTGAGCGGTTCTTCTGTTAAAATGCTTATGTGGTCAAGGAGCAAGGCATCAGGATAGAACGCCTTTTTATCATGATCGTCCATAGGACTCTCTCGTATCGTGTCCTAGATGTTCTTTTATCATTCTGAAGGGGCGGATTTTCAGAAACCCCTATTCATGGGGCCGTTGGGGGGTGGTCTCCAAAATACCATCATGGAACCATGAATCTCATGTAGGAGAGGGGTTTATCCCCTCCCGCGGGCGGGCTTCCCCCTTCACCAACCGCCGCCGCTAAAGCTATGGCGGTCAAGAGCCTTCGGCGCGACAAGGGACGACCACCCCCCAACGGCCCCTTTCGAGAAGGAAGCATCTCATCTGAATGAGAACTTTTTCAAGGTGTTTCTGGGACACGATACTAAATGTCTTTCCCAATGGAAAACGCTTTGCCCAGAAAATCACCGATGCCGTAATACTCCTGGCTTTGCGGTGCGAATACGATGGGCCTTATGCTTCGAATGTCGGGAAGACCCCCATCTCCGAGGGCGGCCTCTTCCACTTTGATGTCCATGATCTCCCCGACAAACTGGGTGTGCAGCCCTATTTCAAAGGTGTGAAGCAGTCTGCACTCCAGAACAAAGGGAAATTCCGCCACGTAAGGCGCATCTACAAGGTCACTTCTGACCGGAGTGAGTCCGGTTCTTGAGAACTTGTCCACCTTTCTCCCTGAGACGATGCCGAAGTAATCCGCTTCCTTGGCCTGGTCTTCTGAGGGAATGCTGATGGTGAATGCGCTTCGTTCCACAATATTGCCATAGGAGTAAGTGGCCTTCCTCAAGGAAATGGCGACACAAGGTGGGCTGGAGCAGCAGATTCCGCCCCACGCAGCGGTCATGACATTGGGGCGGCCGTCCTTGTCATAAGTCCCTACCACAAAAACAGGCGTGGGATAGACGAGCGTCTGAGCACCAATGGATTTTTTCATGGATTTTCTCCGTCCAAGTGGATTTTTGATCAACCTTTCATTTCGTCAGCAACAAGGCGGATGATATGCACAGCTTCCTCCACCTGAGCCCGGGAGACATCCAGATGGGTCACAGCACGGGCCCAGGTGCCTCCCAGGATGGAGACCCGAACCCCGTGGTCCATTAATCGGGCATTGAAGGCCTCGGCCGTTGTGCCCAAACCCGAAACATCAAAAAAGATCAGGTTGGTTTCAACGGGCTCGACTGTGATGCCTTCGATCTCAGCCAATCCGCGGAACAAAATTTGTGCATTTTCGTGGTCTTCCGCCAACCGCTCAATGTGGTGATTCAGTGCGTAGACCGCACCGGCCGCTATAATCCCTGCCTGACGCATGGCCCCGCCAAACTGGTGTTTCCACCGCCAGGCCTCTTCGATAAAGGCTTTTGACCCGGCGAGAGCTGCCCCTACAGGGGCGCCCAATCCTTTGCTGAAAGCGATCCAGAGGGAGTCAAAGGGTGCCGCATAAGCCTTTGCAGGGATGCCCGTTGCCGCGGAAGCATTGAGAAGGCGCGCGCCGTCCATGTGACAGGCCAAGTTGTGCTCTCGAGCCACGGCGCAGATGTCTTGAATGGTATCGAGAGGCCAGATGGAGCCACCGCCCAGGTTGGATGTCTGTTCAATAAGGGCCACCCGGGACCGAGGGAAGTGTATGCTCGCGGGGCGAACAGCGGCTCTAAGCTGTCCTGGGGAAAAGATACCGCGCCTACCTTGAATGGGATAGATGGAGGCCCCACTAAGCGCAGCCGGTCCGCCTGTTTCGTAGTGCCGCGGATGGGCTGTTTCATCCATAATGATTTCATCGCCGGGCCGGCAATGGACACGGAAGGCAATCTGATTGCACATGGTGCCCGAAGGCAGGAACACGGCATCCTCCGTGCCCAGAAGATCACAGACCATTTCCACAAGCTTGTTTACGGTGGGATCTTCCTTTTGCTGCTCGTCCCCGACCTCCGCCATGCTCATAAATTTCCTCATCTCCGATGTGGGTTTTGTGATGGTGTCACTGTAAAGATCAATGCGAATCTCGTTCATAACGCCTCACCTGCCTCCTATATGCTTTAAATCTAGCGAAGCTTCACCTCAAACCGATCCATCCTCCGTAGCAGTCCACTGCGGAGGACCGGCGAGCCTTTTGCCAGGGATGGCCAGTCCCCTCAAGGCGATATCTATAGGCTTCCCCGGAGGCGGACTGATCTTTGAGGGTTTGAGAGATCTTCGACTTCGTCGGAACGAGAAATTCTGCTAAGGCTTTCGTGGCGCAAACCCTCAAAGATCAGCCCGCTGCAATCTTCGGTGAAATTCCTTTGAGATATCGCCTTTCGGGGAAAGGCCATCCCGGCTCCGGCAAAACTTGACATTAAGCCGCCTATAATTGTGCGCCTTATGCCTTGTGCCCTGAGCCTTCTTCATTACCCCGCTTTTTTTCCGGTCATGCTCTCGATGTCGACCTTGATGATCATGGTTTTTTGGAACCCTTTTTCACGGTACGAAAAGAGTCCTTTGGCCGAGTAATGTTCCAGGATGATCTCAAGGGCTTTCTCTTTTGATTCGGGTTCATCCAAAAGGGAGGCTGTCCCGTATCCGATGACGCTCCGGTATTTCATGCCCCAATCGCAGGCGTTCTCAGATGCCACCAGTTCATGGTCGGTGTCGAATTCAAAACAGACATTGTTATTCTTCCTAAGGATATCCAGTTTCTTCCCTTCCCGGGCGGAATGAAAATAGAGGGCATTGTCCTTGTACCCAAAACAGAGAGGGACCAGATAGGGTTGCTTCCCGTCCGTCATAGCGAGGCGACAGACGGAGGCTTTGTTGATAATCGATTCTATCTCGGCCTTGTCCTTTATCTCCCTTTCTTTTCTTCTCATGTCGTATCCTTTTCAAGCGCTTGACTGAGTGCTGTTCTGGCAAGCAATCGTGTAGAGTCCAGGGTGGGAAGGGGGCAGTCATGGGGATCCACAATCAAGGGGATTTCAGTGCAGCCCAAGACCGCGGCGTCGCATCCGCGGGTTTTGAGCTTCTGAATGACCTCGTTGAAGTAGAGTCTTGAGTTTTCAAGGAACACGCCGTTTACGAGTTCCTTGAATATGATGTCATCGATCCTTTCTCGATCTTTTTCCTCCGGTATCTCGAAAGAGATACCGAATCGGGTCAGTGCGTCAGGATATACCGGTCCAGTCATGAGATATTTCGTCCCAAGGATGGCCAAGCAGGTGTACCCACTCAGTCGGGCTTTTTCAGCGACGTTTTCCGCAATGTGGATCCAGGGTACGGGGGATCCGGCTACAACATATTCAAAAGCTTGATGGATGGTGTTGTCTGGGCATATGGCGAAATCCGCACCGGCTTGTGCCACTTTCCGGGCTGAAGAGAGCATGAGGTCTGCAACCTTTTTCCACTCTCCTGAGCGGATATAGACCATATAATCAGAAAGGGGGTGGGTATGCATGGTGATCTCCGGGTGGTGGTGCTCGCCCATCTCCCGAGGCGCCTCTGAGCAGATGGTTCGGTAGCAAAGGGCCGCTCCTTCGGCACTGCAGGCCACGATTCCGATGTGTTTTGCCATGGTTCCTCCTTTGGCAGTCATTCAGCAGCGGTTCCCTTGAGCCGCATCGCCGGTTTATCCATAGGGAACCGGGGTCATTGCGGGATTGTTTCCTTTTCAGAAAAACAGCACCCATACTAACCAGGACTTGAATCCTATTGCAAGGGCAATATGGGTTTTGGGAGAAGGCACCCCGAGCTGCAGTTTTGAGCGGACCGCCGCACCTCGGAAGAAAAGGCAAGCCCGAAGGGCATTGCATTCAAGAGAGGCGGTTATTTTTCGACGTGGAACGGTTTGTTCCCAAACCGGGGAGGTGGGGTGTGAGGTTTAGTGGGTTGAATCCTCTTCTCGACCGTAGTTCTCAATGAAGTATTCGAGCTGAGAGCGTTGCGATGGGGTCAACGTAGCGAAACGCGCGCCGCGTCGCCTCATCGTCGTTTTAGTGATGCTGAATGCGGCGGGCATGGTGAGGTCATAAACGGTCTTGACCGGTATTTTCTCTGTGGAAAAGTCGTCACGAGACGAATATATTCTTAATTCGAAAGTCTTGCTTGGTTGTTTTCCTTTGGACATATAGCGGAAGGAAACGCCGCCTTTGCTGATGTCCACAATCTGACCTGTACCAGGAGCATCCAAGGAGAATTCCACGAAAGCGGGACCCTCAACTGGGAAACGCCTGGATTTTCTTCGTTCTGTGGGGTCTCTTTTGGTCAATGTGATGTCCTTAGGGGTTGCGCTGCTTCTGTTTTTTGTGAACACTATTGAACGTTACCAAGATATTGCTCAAATGCTCTGCGGGACGGCGGCTCGAGTCCGGTTTCCAAAAGGGTCGCGGAGTCGAGTGCGCCTTTTTCTGTCTGGACGTACATCATGGCTTTGCAAGAAAAGCACTTGACGGAGCCTCTGTAATCATCAAAGACGCTGTGGTCCAGATTGATTTCCCGCTCGCAGGAGAGACATTGCATTTTCACTCCCATGCCCTCCTTTTTTGTAATGCAGACAGAAATCGAAAACAATAAATCTTTCTCAGCAAATTCCGGCCAGGTAAGCCCAAAAATTAAATCATTTCGTGGACATACCCCGAACATACCGTAACCCTGTTTACACGGATGCGAAAAAGGTGCCAAAGGGCATTTGAAATAAATGTGATGTAATGTCAAAAGGTTAGTTTGTTGAATAAACCCACGGCGCCATCGAATAGGCAATAAAATACCTAAGAATGAGAACTCATCTTCCACTTTTTGGTAGTTTTTTACACAGCGGAAGCGAAGGTTCCCGCGCTCCTTGACCCTCCGCAGTAGCGCCGCTGCGGACGATGGATGCTACGAGGGATGGACGCCACATGAACACAAGCTTCAGGAAGTTCGCCCCTTCAGAATGATTAAAGAAACTTCTGGAACAATATGCCAGTACCCAGTTGCATAAATGACCGTGTCATTTCGAAGGAACGAGGTGACTGAGAAGTCTTTGATAACACTAGAAAAGATTTCTCCCGGAGTTTACCCTGTCTTCGACTCTGTCGAAGACCCTGAGCAAGGTCGAAGGGAGGCAACCTGTCCTGAGCGTAGTCGAAGGGTCGAAGGGATCGAAAGGACATAACGCGGATTTCCACAATCAAGTACTAGATGTATTGCTGAGCCCATTGCCCGAGAAGAGCTAGATTCACACCGGCGCCGCCGCAGACAATGACCAACACAGGATTCTTTTTCCTGAGGGGCTCGGCTCGGTTGTAGATTGTGGAAAGGGCAGCGCCACAGGCAGGCTCCACGAGAATCCTATGGTCGTCAGCAAAGCGCACGCAAGCGTCCACAGCATCCCGGTCAGAGACGATCCAGGGCACGATGGGGTGTTTGTGAGACCAGGAAAGGGCCTCCGCAGCAACGGTGCGGGCGCCGAGGGTTGTCGCCACTGTGGTGATTCTGTCGAGGGTAATGAGACGACCCGCTTTGACGGATCCCGCAAAGGAGGCTGCACCTTCGGTCTCAACGGCAAGGACCGGGATTTGATTCCATCCAACGCGGTGAAGGCCTTCGAGGACCCCGCAAAGAAGACCGCCGCCGCCGACGGCGAGAACTATCGCTTCGGGGCTGAGCCCGGCATCGGCCACTTCATCAATCATAGAGGCATGCCCTGTCCAGATGAGGGGATCATCAAAGGGCGGGACATAAGCGGCGTCTTCTCTCCTTGCCACTTCAGAGGCATGGGCGTGAGCGTCATCCCAAGAGACACCATACTCGATCACCTCTGCGCCTTCACGGCGTATGATCTCCCGCATCCATGCCGGCGTGGATTCCGGCACGAAGACACTCACCTTCATGCCGAGCATGCGCCCGGCATAAGCCACAGCATAGCCCGCATTGCCACCTGAAGAAGCGATGAGGTGTTTCGCTCCCTTTTCATGATGCGCCTGACAGGCATAACCGATGCCCCGGATCTTGAAGGACCCCACCGGCTGAAAGGCCTCCATTTTGAGGAAAACCGACACACCCAGTGCGTTGGTGAGGGGCAGGGATTCAAAAATGGGCGTGGATGTGTGAAGGGGGTTCATCTCAGACCCTTTCCCCTCGGAGTGTTTGTTCATCAAGAATGAATTGAATCATGGGAACCTTCAAATGCGGTGAAATCGCAAAACAGGTTGTCTATGATAGAAAAGCGTCCTGTGGGTGTCAATCGGCTAATCGTAACGGTGCGAAGACCCCAAGCTTCCCCATCACAACCGCTTTGGATAATAGTGCTTTTGTATCAGAAACTTGAAATCAAAAAGATTGGGGTCTTCCGGCAAATTAGTACGCATCGCTTAAAGGGCTTCGCATGAATGACGGATATAGAAGGCCATGAAGGGTTTTTTTCGATTCCAAGGCTCACGGCCTGGTCATTTCAAAAAATTACGGACGGGTGAAGCCCGCCAAAAATCAAGGCGGGCTAGCCTCCCCCCTCCCTGTTCCCCTCGACTTCGCTCGGGGCCAGGGGGTCCCCCATTCCGTAACTCCATGAAATGACGAAGGCCTCCCGCCAGTCACTCAAAAAACCCTTCGCGGCCTTCTTCTGTGGTCAACGGCTTTCCCCTGTAATCTGAGATTGCCTCGCTGAGTTTACCCCGAGGTACTCGAAGAGCTCGCAATGACATGGTAACAATCCTTAATGCGCTCCCATTAGTACTAGCGAACCCGACAGACCAGGCCTTTCAAATAGCGGCCTTCAGGAAAGTGTAATCCCGTGGGGTGGTCCGGCGCTTGGGCGAGAAACCGGATGATTTGGGCCTCGCGTTCAGCATCCAGTGCGGCGTCGGCCACAATCTTTTGGAACAAGTCCGTTGGCATGGCGCCTGAGCATGAAAAGGTGAAGAGCAGGCCACCCGGCCTGAGCAGCTTGAATGCGAGAAGATTGATATCTTTGTAGCCACGACTGGCGCGCTCCAGTTGGCTGCGGGAATCGGCAAACTTAGGCGGATCCAGTATAATGAGATCGAATTGACGGGATGAGTCCCGAAAAGACCGCAAAACGTGGAAAACATCTCCTTCAATGTTCTCCATGGTTCGATCGCCGAAGCCATTGAGCACGCCGTTGCGTTTTGCAAGATCGAGCGCCGCAGAAGAGGAGTCCACGTTGGTGACGCGTATAGCGCCGCCGTTCAGGGCCCGAATGCCAAAAGCGCCGGAATAGGCGAAACAATTCAGGACTTCGGTTCCCCGGCTATAGGCTGCGACAAAGGCGCGATTCTCACGCTGGTCCAGGTAAAAGCCCGTCTTTTGGCCGCGCTGGATATCCACCCAAAAGCGACAAGGACCTTCCTGGATCATCACCAGGTCAGGCGGCATCTGCCCTGTGAGAAGACCGGAACGCGGAGTCAGGCCTTCCTTGGTGCGCACGTCGGGATCGGAACGTTCATAGATACCCTTGAGAGGCATCAAAGCCCGCAATTGGTCAACGATTTCCTGTCTCCAATACTCAGCCCCCGCTGTAAGGAACTGGCAGACCAGAAAGTCGCTGTACCGATCAACGATGATTCCCGGCAAACCGTCCGACTCGGCGTACACAAGCCGACCCGCACTGTCAGGATGGATGTCCATAAAGGACTGACGGAAATGGAGCGCCTGCTCGAGACGGGCCAGAAAAAAGGAAGCGGACACCTCTTCGTTTGGATCAAACATCCAGATACGCACGGTGATCTGCGAATGGGGCGAATACGCACCTCGGGCAATGAAATCCCCCTTCGAGGTGACCACCTCGACCGTCTCTCCCGCCTGGGGGTCACCTTTTACTTCGGCTATGGCCCCGGAGAAGACCCAGGGGTGACGCCGAAGAAGGGATTTCTCTCGTCCTTGTTTGAGAACTATCGAAGCCATAAATCAGCCAGTGGTTTTGGCACTTGGCCAAAAAAGGGTCTTTGTGCTACATTGTGCACGTCCTGATGAAGCCGGTGGAAAGCGTAACATAAACGACGCTATAGGGTCGAGGCAAAATGGTGTGGACGGTTTTTCAAAAGCCTCAGTTGTAACTAAACCCCCCAACTGTGGTGGACGACCCGGATAGGTTTTACGATCCGGAGTCCAGAAGGGTCTGTATGTGTTGAATCATGAGGCTCAGGAAGGAAGCCTTTTCTGAAGTGACTGGTGAGAGGGCGCCGTCTTTTCGTGACTTATCTCCGGGGGAAACCGCAGCCATCCCGAAGGGTGGAATGCGGAGGGGGCAGAACTCCCCCGGGGATAAGTCGCAGAAAAGACCAGCCCGGAGCCTCGGAACGCAAGAAAAGGCTTCGTCCCTAAGCCTCCGTTGGGGGGTTACCTGATACCTCCCGCTCTGCGGGATGACAATCACTTGAGCTCGGGGAGGAAAGAAGCATGGAGATTCGGTGTTGGGGTTCTAGAGGCTCCATCCCTGTTTCAGGCGCGGAATACGTTAAGTACGGGGGTGATACGACGTGCATGGAAATCAGAACTCAGGACGATCAGATCATCATTATCGATGCGGGCACAGGCATACGAAGACTGGGAAACCAACTGCTGGAGGAGGGCCGATTTGTCTATGATATGATCTTTACCCACGCCCACTGGGATCACCTCATGGGTTTTCCTTTTTTTAAGCCCCTCTACGTCAAGGGCACGGAGATTCGTCTTCAAGGGTGCCCCTTTGCCCAGAAGTTCGTGGAAACCATGATCTCAAAGGTCATGTCCCCTCCGAATTTCCCGGTGAAACATACAGACGTCCAGGCGCGCATTCTTTATGAACCGGTGTGTCCCGAAACCTTCGAGATCGGCACGGTCACAGCCAAACCCATACGCTTGAGTCACCCGAATGAAGGCAACGGCTACAAATTCACGGAAGGTGATCATACTTTTGTTTTCATCACAGATAACGAATTGGACTTTTGTCACCCGGGGGGTCTTTCGTTGGATGCCTACCTGGAGTTCTCAACGGGAGCAGATCTTCTGATCCACGATGCAGAGTTCACGGCGGAGGAGTACAAAATCACAAAGCGATGGGGTCACTCGGTGTACACGACGGCACTGGAGCTTGCCATTCGAGCGGGGGTTCAAAATTTCGGGCTTTTTCATTTGAATCAAGACAGGACAGACCCCGCCGTGGACCAGATGGTTGATGCATGCCGAAAGATCGTGAAAGAGCAAGAGGCCAAGGTGAACTGTTTTGCCGTCGGCTCGGGGATGACGTTCTCATTGTAAATTGCCACACCAACTCGCAAATAGTTTTGGAGAAATATGGAGGCACGGTCTTTATATCGATCACGTCTGTGTCCTGGGGCGGAAGAAGAAGAGCCAGATCAAAATCCCCCCTTTAGCAAGGGGGGTTGGGGGGATTTTTGGTTTTTCTGCCGTCCGCGATAGATGAGAACGGAAAAAGCGTTATCACCGGAACGCGGTGATTCATGGTTCTTCTTTGGAGAAACGGGGCAGCAGGGAAGCTCAGGAGAGCCTACAACAATCCGGCATCTACAAGGAGCTGGCTGATCGAGTCTCCGACCTCCTTGCTCACAGGTTGGAGGGGTGAACGGGGTTCACCGCCGAAATAGCCCAAGAGATTAAGGGCGTGCTTTATTCCAGGAACGCCGTAGCTGCCAACGATTTTCTGGTTGACCTCCATAATCCGGAGCTGGATCACTTTCGCCTTTTCCAATTCGCCTTGGCGAAACAATCTAAAGATCTCCACGGTCTCTGCAGGAGCCATATCGGACAGGGCCAGGATGGCGCCGCTCGCACCCAGAACGAGGGAGGCAAGAAGCACGGATCCCGATCCCTGAAGGATGCTGAAATTGGGAGGGCATGCCCTGAGGATTTGGCCCAGGGAAGCGATGTTTCCAGTGGAGTCTTTTAACCCCACGATGTTTGGGTGGGTCGCTAGGGAGACCACGGTTTCCAGGGGTAAATCCAGGCCGGTGAATTTGGGCACGTTATAGAGGAGGATGGGTATTTTTGCCTCCTCTGCGACTTCTCGATAATATGCTTCTAGGCTCCGTGCCGTCATTTGGGCCTTGAAGTAAAACGGGGTCACCACCAGCGCGTAGTGGGCCCCTGCCTCACCAGCCCGATTGGTGAATTCTATGGTTGCCCGGGTAGACTGGGCGCCGGTTCCCACCACAATGATTTTGCCTTCAGCGGAGGCGGATCGAACAGCCTCGATGGCTTTAAGCCGTTCGGCCTCATCCATGAGTATGCCTTCTCCCGTAGATCCCAGGACGAGATAACCGGCGAGGTCTAACCTGTTATACTTCTCAATGTTCCCCGTCAGTCGTTCCACTGAAAGGTTGCCGTTTTCAAAAGGGGTGGTCAGGGCTGGAAAGATGCCCGAGAGGGATTGGATCATCATGTTCTGTCCTCCGTCCCTGATCCACCATCAAGGCATCGTCTAATACCTTGCTGGTGATCAGGAGTACTGCATAACCTGTTCATTGCACGCCTGATGCCTTAAATAGACGGTGGATTTACGTCTCCGTCAGGGGGCTGGTAAGGCTATGAAGGAGATCAAACCAACACGCGTCACGATCCAAGCTTTACCAGGCTTTGTGGTACAGTTCGATAATCTGTTGCGCTTCCGGCACAACGGGGTTGTTATTGGGACTCCCCGAGGCGAGGGCATCATTGGCCATTTTCTCCACCTTTTCACTGAAAACGCTGAGATCAGCCTTCACACATTCCCCCAGCCTCGGGATTCCGAGCTTGTGGTTCAGCTCCTGGAGGCCCTTGACCAATGCGGAACAGGCGACCTCATCGGAATCCTTCTCTCCTGCAAGTCCCATGATACGGGCCACGGTCGCGTAACGTTCAGAAGCGCCCGGTAGAGAAAACTCGGTCACCGCGGGGAAAAGCACGGCATTGGAAAGTCCGTGAGGGAGATGGTAGAGGGCTCCTAGGGGGCGGCTCATCCCATGAACAAGACAGACGCTGCTGTTTGCGAAGGCCATACCACCGTGGCAGGAGGCCAGCATCATGGCTTCTCTCGCCTTCGCGTTGTTCGGTTCCTTGTAAGCTGCATACAGATTTTCCGAAACAAGGCGAATACTGGACAGGGCCAAAGGGTCCGTCATGGGGCTCGCCTTCTTAGACACATACGCCTCTACAGCATGCACCAGCGTGTCAACGCCCACGTTAGCGGTGAGGGCCGGAGGCATGGTCATGGTTAATTCATAGTCCACGAGAGCCACCGTGGGGAGCAGGTTAAGGTCAAGCATCATCATCTTCACATCCCGTTCCGTGTCCGTGATGACCGCCACCTTGGTGACTTCGCTACCGGTACCGGCTGTGGTGGGAATCACCATGACGGGAATTCCCGGATTGGGGATTTTGTGAAGCCCTGCATACCGGCTCATGGGTGGGTCGTTGTTAACGAGAACAGCGATGACTTTGGCCGTGTCCATAGGGCTTCCACCCCCAAGCGACACAATGATGTCCGCGTTGCTTTCTTTGAACATCTTGAGCCCATCAATGACGTTTTTGTCGGTTGGATCGGGCTGCACACCGGAAAAAACGGTGGTGCCGATACCTTCTTTTTCGAGTGAAGCGGTGATTTGACTTGCCAGACCGGCGCCCACCATATGGGTGTCTGTTACCAGAAGCGCGTGTTTGGCCCTCAAGCGTTTGGCTTGCGCACCGGCCTCATGACTGGCTCCTGCACCAACGATGACCACGGACGGTATATTCAACTGTGCTAACATGCTTCATCCCTCCTTTACAGTGCAAAATTGTCAGCCTTTATCTCGGCATACAAAACTCCCGCCGTGCAGGGGTTTTGTAGTGAGCTGTTTTGGAGTACTGGAGTGTTGGAGTATTGGAGTGAAGGAAAAAGGGAAACTTCGAGGTTCAACTCAAATTGGTCCTTTCATTACTCCATCACAATATTACTCCAGCATCCAATAAAGACAGCAGAAGCCCCCGCGGCCCAAAGACCGGTTCTGGGGGCCTGGATTCTTTACCTCAAACCCAGTTCCTTGAGTTTGTCGTCGGTGGGAATGCCATCCGGAGACCATCCTCTCAAGGCGTAGTATCTGTCGAGCATTTTATCGAGTTCTTCCTGAGGGCAGTGCCTGCCCTTGGCAGGGCCGCCGGGTATGGGTTCGTTCATGACCCGGTAGGGCAACGTGTCATCTTTTCGACTGACACCGCGCTGCACATTGATGAGGCGTTCTTGATTGTAGATCCTTTCTCCTATTTTTTCGAGATCTGGAAGGGAAAGGCTCCAGCCGGTGACATAATTTACAATTTTTGCCATGTCCTCGTTAAGGGGTGTCCCGATGCCGCGTTCGGCGATAAAGCGGCAGAGAACGAGAGAGTCGCCTACGGCTGTAAAATAGTTGCTCTTTAAGATGTATTCCGGCTGCGGATCAAAACCGGGGTCCGGATCAACAGCGGCATAGTTCGGCCTGCCGTCATGATGGCTGCCACCCCTCGTGCCCACGGCGTAAGATAGGGACATGCTCCTCAAACCTCTGGGAGAATGGCCTGCAATTTCGAGCTTCTTGACCGCATGGAGGTATTTGTCTGCGTCATGGCCGAATTTGCCCGCGAGTCTGGCTGACCCCACGGAAAGATACGCTCCTATGCCCTCTTTCAAGGCTGTCTTTTTGATGAGGTCAAACAGGCCTTCCGGGTCTGCAAAACGGACCTTGCCTCCAAGTTCCTTTTCCGTGCAGATACCCCTTTCCATACACTCCGCCGCAAAGGCAAGGGTTACACCCATGGAGATCGTGTCAATACCCATAAGGTCGCAGAGGTGATTGCCATTAATGATGGCATCGATGTCGCCGTTTTCCGTCATAGAGCCCATGGCGTAAAGCGTTTCATATTCAGGCATTTTGACCGGTTTTCCAGCATATTCGCCCTTCGCTGCGCTGACGTTCTTGCCGCAAGCCACGGGGCATCCATGGCAGGCAATGTCCTCTTTCCAGTGTTGTTCTTTGATGCGCTGGCCGCTGATATCCTCTGCGCGAAAAAATTCCTCATTGCCGTTGTTGCGGGTCCCCAGCATGCCCAGTGCGTTAATGGTGTTGACAAGTACAGGGGTTCCATAAGTGCGCAAGGCCTTGGTATTGCCTTCGAAAGCCTGGTATTTACTCTTTAGAAGCTGTGAAAGGGAGTCCCGATCGGCGATCTGTGTTTTCCTGTTCCCTTTCACAACAACCGCTTTGACATTCTTCGAGCCCATAACCGCCCCCATGCCGCCCCTTCCTGCAGCGCCGGGCCTTTTCCCGCCACAGATCACATTGGCAAAGAGAACACCCCTTTCACCTGCCGGACCAATGGCGGCGCAAATTGCGCCCTTTCCCTCCTGGGACTGCAACAGGGTGATGGTCTCTTCTGTACTCTTACCCCAAAGAGGGGTTGCATCTCTGATTTCACCAGCCTTTTCGGTGACGACGAGATAGACCGGTTTCGAGGCTTTTCCGGTCACGCAGATGGCGTCGAAGCCGGCCCTCTTCTGAGCCGTACCAAACTGCCCGCCGTAATTAGAATCGGCAAAAAACCCGGTCATTGGGGATATGGCGGCCATGTGTCCACGGCTCGTCCCCCACACGGGGGTGTCTGTAATGGGGCCTACGGTAAAGATGAGGGCATTTTGCGGTCCAAGAGGATCTGCATCAGGAGGAACCATGTCATAGATGATCTTGGCCGCAAGCCCGTTTCCTCCCAGGAACAGTTTCACCAGTAACTCATCGTAGCTTTCCTCCTCTACAACTCCCGTGCTCAAATTCACTTTGAGGATTTTTCCGTTGTGTCCGTACATGACTTCATCTCCTTTGATTTGCCGGTGTGAACAATGGATTCCTCATTTGCCTGAGGCCGAAGCGGCACGACGGAAAGACCGGGCAAGCGAGAAGCCCGGTTTGCCGCCAGGGCCATTTCGCCTTGGCGTTGAAACTACCCAATTTCAAGAAAAAAGTAAAACCTTGATTTATGGTCATGAAAGCCATTTAAATAGACTTGTGGGTGGGGCATGGGTCAAAAGTGGCCCTCAAAGGGTTGCCCGAAGAACGCTTTTTCGGCTATGCGTTGGACGCAGGCCCTTTCGGAAGGGGGAGAGGGGGTCGTTTCGGGAGAGGAAACCATGTTGGGAAAGAAAATCATGAACCAACCGGGAGGTGGGGTGCGTGGAGATAGCGCCATTTGTTCGCTGGATCCTTGAGGGTTTGCGTGGTGCGGGGCATGAGGCCTTCATTGTGGGAGGAGCGGTCAGAGATGTCCTCCTTCATCGCTCCCCAAGTGACTGGGATGTGGCCACTTCCGCACCTCCTGAAGCGATTAGATCCCTGTTTCGCGACGTCCCAAGCTTTTCCTTGAAGCACGGGACAGTGACCCTGGTGCATTCCGGCGAGCACTTTGAAGTCTCCACCTATAGAGGTTCTGAAGACTTTGGCAAGAGCATTGATGAAGATCTGGAACACCGGGATTTCACCATCAACGGCATGGCCTATGACGCCCTCAAAGGAGAGATCTTGGATCCCTGCGGCGGCAGTGCAGACATTCAGCGTAAGCTTGTGAAGGCTGTAGGAGACCCGAAAGAGCGCTTTCACGAAGACCCCCTTCGCCTTTTGCGGGCAGTGAGGATTGCCGCCGAGCTCAATTTCCGGATCGAAAAAAGGACCATGGGAGAGATATCGCGCATGGCCGGTTTTATTTCCTTGGCGGCAGAGGAGAGGATCAGGGATGAGTTGATTAAGCTCTTGATGTGTCGGAAGCCTTCTCAAGGGCTCTATCATATGGTCAGGGCCGGTCTGCTGGGAGAGATCATGCCGGAATTGCTCGAGGGGTATCGAAAGAAGCAGAACGAGCTTCATCGGTTCACTATTTTCAGGCATATCACGGAAACGGTGGACCGGGTCAGGCCGGAACCAGTGTTGAGGCTAACCGCACTCCTCCACGATATCGCGAAGCCAAGGGTGCGGCAGAAAAAGGATGGCAGATTCCGTTTCATTGGCCATGAAAGGGCCAGTGCGGAGTTGGCTGCGGAAATCATGACGCGGCTAAAGTTTAGTAACCCCATGATACAGAGGGTAACAAATTTGATCGTGCACCACATGGACGTGGTGGGCTATGATACAGGATGGAGCGACGGTGCGCTGAGACGCCTGATTCGTCGCGTGGGTCCTGAGAACATAGAGGATTTTTTCGCCTTCCGTCGCGCGGATCTTTTGGCCCATGGGCTGAAAAACAAGGAGAAGCTTGATCTGCTGAATGAACTCGCAAAGAGGGTGGAAGGAATGATGAAAAGCCCTATCGCCCTGGAAAGCGGAGACCTTGCCATCGGCGGGCACGAGGTGATGAAGGTCTTGGGCATTGGTGAAGGACCGGAGGTGGGAAAGGTTCTCCATGTTCTGATCGAAAGGGTCGTTGACCAGCCGCAATTGAACACCAAAGAAGCGCTCTTGGCTCTGGTGAGGGATATGAAAAAAGCATGAAATGCACGCCCAAGGCGAGGGGCGTAAGATCCAAGGCTGCTAATGTAGAATTTGCTGAACTCCTAACGGGCAGACCGAGACGGTGTTGTTCGGTTTTCTCAACGACCTAAATCTCACATTTCAGCGAAATCACTCCTGAAGGCCAAAGAGCAGCACGTGGGTTGAAAACGGGGTTTCAGTCCGAAGCTCTTGGCGAACTTCACGGTCTCCTCCGACCATACAGCCATCCGATTGACCCCACCCAAAATGGCCAGTTTCTCCAGCAGAAGACCCGCCTTGTCTCTGGGCCTTTCGCAGCCTAAAGAGATGGGAATCCCCGGCAAACTCAAACGGGCCGATGCAATCAACCGACCGACTTGCATGGGGGAGGGCGGGTCGATGCCAGCCATGGGGGTTCCTTTGAGGGGGGTGAGCACGACGATCACCAGTGACGCGGGGTTATACCGTCTGACCATTTTCAAGGCCTGAAATTCTCCTCTCATTTGGCCGTAAAACAATCCTGCCACGATGTGAGGGACCAGTTGGAGGCCGCTTTTTGAGATACCCTCCAGGGCGTCCTCAACGGTCTGCAGGGTATCTAGGTGATAAACCTGCGATGCTGTCTCGTGATCCCCCATCACATCAACAAGGGCCTGCTCAACACCTGCCTTTTTCAAAGCCAGGCATGTTTCTAAGTCAGGAAACCCAACGTGCGCAGAGATGAAGAAATCCGTCTCGTTCTTAACCCTGTGAACCGCCTCGGTGTACTCGGGCCAGGGTAGCCTGCCTTTGAGGTCGGACCCCCCGCTCAGAAGGACGCCGAAGGCGCCGGCTCGCTTCAGCCTCCTGCACTTTTCAATGAGGTCTTCGGGCACCCTGCTTTGGATCATGGGCTCAAGAAGTCGCCCTCTGCAGTGTTCGCACATAAGCTCACAACTTTTCCCAGTAATAGAGACAGCAGGATATCGCCCCCTTCGGTTTCCACAGCGGATCATGCCGGGTAGGTAGAATGTGAAGTCCTCCCCGAAATTGTCCCGAGCCTTCTCCCATGCGGCGCGAAACAGGGGCCTATCCTTGAAAGCGATGGGCGTATCTTCAGTTATCACTGTATCATCAACCATTTAGCTTGACATGAAAAGGCTTTGCCGGGTAATATCAATCCAGCTCTTTGAGAAATTTTTTCCCGTTTCCTTTAATGGGGATTTTTGCGGTCCCTGCCTCTTTCTTCGAGAGCATATCCATTATCTCCGGTGAAGGCGGTCTGATCTTTGAGGGTTTAGATAGCTCAGGTGGATATCGGAACGAGAGATTCTGCGAAGAGCTACCGGGCGTAAACCCTCAAAGATCAGACCACGGCACACTCCTGTGGATTCTCTTTTGGGATATGCTCTCTCATAAAGAAGCAGGGACCGCCTTTGGGCTCGTTCAAGTTTTTCAAAGAGCTAGAGTCTTTTGCCGGATATTTCATTCCCATCAAAGGCGCGGGCTTTTTTGAAAGCGACGCACTCGCAGGGAGGATAGAAGAATGAAGCGACCAAATCAAGTCTATGGATTCAGCTTGCTTCTCATCACCTTGATCCTGATCAGCTGCAGCCCTCTTCCACACCTCAACGTGAACTATCGCATGCCATCCGGGACAGAAGGACTGAAAGGCAGGCAGCTTTTTCTCGTGGTGGAGGATATGAGGTCCGACAAGGATATCCTAGGGCCAGGGGCACGGGAGGAATTTCCAAGTTTTTCAGGAAACTTATCTTTTTCTGTCGCCCGGGAATCCGAAGCTGGCTTCAAAATCGGCGTCTATGAGCTTCTAGGGCTTTACAAGGAAGCTTGTCGGAGGCGCTTGGAGAATGAAGGGATCCAGGTAGTGGCAGCAAAGCAGGGCAGTGAGCCTGAGCTGAGAATCGTGCTTCAAGAATTCCATTTGGACCTCGTAAAAAGGACATGGAAAGCCCGGATGGATTACGAGGCAAGGCTGGTCCAGAATGGAGATGTTCTGGCCAAGCAAATGATCAGTGCAGAAGGGGAGCGGTTGAAGGTGATGGGACAGGGTCAGGCTGACGAGCTTATCAGTGAGATCTTCACAGACACCATGAACAAGTTGGACTTGGACAGACTGTTCCAGCAGGCCGGCCTGAAACCGACGGGCTGACCGACCGCATCTTTTGTGGCTGGGTCGTTTCGTGGGGTTCGCACTGATCTAGTGCCCATCTCTTAGGTTTCGGGATACCGTATTCAGTGTACATTTGAGCGATTTTGTGGTAAAAATAATAACTTAGTTCGCTTCCATCATTCCAGACTTATCACCGCCGATCATTTGTGAGGGTTCATGGGCGTCAGTGCAACGCCAGAGCAAAAGACCACGGGGCAGGAGGAGCCCAAGAAGAGGCTTGGCCTTACCAGCTGGTTAAAGCTCAAACTGCTGGGCAAGGAGAAAGAAGTCAGCTCCGTGGACCAACAATTCCTCGATGATCTTTCCGATCTGAGGACTGTGGGACGATATGAGATCGTGGGCAAACTGGGCCAAGGGAGCATGGGCGTGGTCTACGTGGGCCGCGATCCTTATATCAACAGGCTTGTGAGCATTAAAATATCGAGGCCTTCTCGCAATGTGGTGGGTGAGCGGGCTGAGAAGTACCGGGAAAAGTTCTTTGTGGAGGCCCAGTCAGCGGGAAAGCTGCTTCACCCGAATATTGTCGCCATTTATGATGCCGGGATGTACAAGGACTTCTGCTACATCACCATGGAATATATTGATGGCCCTACCCTGCAGAAATTCTGCACCCGTGACAATTTTCTCCCCACAAGCCGAGTGGCCGAAGTCATTTTTTCGGCCTGCAAGGCCCTCGATTTTGCCCACAAAAAGGGCGTGATCCACAGGGATATCAAGCCCTCCAATATTATGATCAACAAAGCAGGTGTCGTAAAGATCACTGATTTTGGCATCGCCCAAGTCAGGTCAGAAGAAGCGCCCTCGGAAGGCATTATCGGATCGCCGAGCTACATGTCACCTGAGCAGGTGAAAGAGGAGTCTATTGAAGACAAAAGCGACATTTTTTCCTTGGGCTGTGTTCTCTACGAGCTGTTGACCGGGGAACACGCTTTCTCAGGGGACAACTTCTTCTCCATCATGTACAAGATTGTCAATGAAGACCCGGTGCCCATTAAACAAATTCGACCAGAAGTACCTGAAATACTGTGGAAGATTACGCTCAAGGCCCTTGCAAAGGAGCCCAGCCATCGTTACCAGAGTTGCATGGATTTGGCTTATGACCTGAGGGTTGCCTTAAGGGGTTTGAAAGGGGGTGCAGCGGGCGACAAAGTGGAGAGTGTTATCGATTATGTCCACAGCGTCCCTTTTTTTGATAATTTCACAAAAGAGCAGGTGAAGGCTATTTTAGAGGCGAGCCACATTGTCAAGGTTCGGAAAGGGAAGGTCGTGGTGGCCGAGGGCGAAATAGACGACTCTTTTTTCATTATTCTCAGTGGCAAAGCCGCTGTTCAAAAGCACGACACCAACATTGCCCTTATCAGCCGGGGAGAATGCTTTGGAGAAATGTCCTATCTGAGCGGGCAGTCTCGATCAGCAACGGTTGTTGCTGAGACGGATTGCATTTTATTGAAGATCAGCGCCACCCTGCTGGATCGATCTTCGGAGACCATCCAACTCCTTTTCATGAAGAACTTTGCTATGACCTTGATGAAACGCCTTTCCAGGGCCATCCAATGAAGTGCCCAACCCCCCTTCCTGGCAAGCCGCCTATTCAGTAGTGAGGCCTACCAACATCTCATCGTTTACACAAATCACTGTGGAAAAAGCCGAGAAGCAGCCATGAGCTCGAGAAAAAAAAGAGTGTGCCTTATCAGCCTGGGTTGTGCCAAGAACCTTGTGGACAGCGAGTATGTTCTTGGGTTCCTGAAGAAAGTAGGTTTTGTCCCTGAATCGAGGCTCGAGGAAGCGGACACGGCCATCATAAACACCTGCGGTTTCATCCAGCCCGCCGTAGAAGAGACGATCGACACGATCCTTGAGGTGGCAGCAGAGAAAGGAAGAGGCAACCTAGAGCGGCTATTCGTCATGGGCTGTTTTGTCCAGAGATATGGGTATAAGCTTTGCAGAGAGATGCCTGAGGTGGACGGGTGGTTGGGGACGGGGGAAATTCATCGTATCGTTGAAATCATAGAGGGGGGAGAAAAAGAAAGGCCGCCTTTTGTCATTGGAAGGCCGGGTTATCTCGGAGGAAGCGAGATACCCAGGGTCCACGCAAGCCCCCTCTTCAGCGCCTACATAAAAATTGCCGAAGGGTGTTCAAACCGGTGTACCTACTGCACCATACCCCGCTTGCGGGGGCCCTTAAGGAGCAGGACCCTGGAATCCGTCATCAGGGAAGCGGAAGCCATGGCCGAACGTGGTGTCAAAGAGATCAACTTGATCGCTCAGGATACCACCATGTATGGTAAAGACCTCGAAGGCGATGTCGGTTTAGAAGATGTGTTGGAAAGTCTGCTCGATATTCGTGGTTTGAGCTGGATCCGCGTTCTCTACAGCCACCCCCACAGAATTTCCGAGCGTCTCTTAGAACTGGTGAACGGCCAGAATAGGATCTGCCCTTATCTTGATTTGCCCCTCCAGCATGTCAACCCGGATATTCTATCGGCTATGGGCAGGGGCGGCCATCAAGAGACACCATGGAAGCTCATTGAGCGGATACGGTCCAAGACCAAAGGGGTAAACCTGAGAACGACCTTGATGGTCGGGTTTCCAGGAGAAACGGAGGAACGCTTTAAGGAGCTCTGTGAATTCGTCCGCATGGCCCGCGTCGACCACCTGGGTGCTTTCACCTACAGCCGTGAGCAGGGAACACCGGCTGCACGCCTCGAGAACGCGATAGGGCGACGGGTCGCTCAAAAAAGGCTGGATAAGGTCATGGGCATTCAGGCCGAGATTTCCCGACAAAACAACCAAGACAAAGTCGGTCGGGTCTTCCCCGTTCTCATAGAAGGAGAGAGTCCGGAGACGCCTTTATTGCTTATAGGAAGAACGGCGGGCATGGCTCCCGAAATTGATGGCCAGGTTTTGATCAACAAGGGATGGGCTTGTGTCGGGGATATTGTGCCGGTGCGGATCAAAGAGGCATACCCCTACGATCTTGTTGGCGAAATCATTTGATTTTTTGCTTTGACAAGCCTATGTTCTTGAATTTAGATTTATTGGCCTAGTGGGAGTAATCTTTGAGATCACCGGCCTTGGAAATTCCTCCCCTTCTCGAGGCTGTGTCGTAAACCTTTTTTCGCGCTCATCTGTCATTTCGAGCGCAGCGAGAAATCTTGAGATAGTCGCCGGTTACACATTCAAGATTCCTCGACTATCGCCTCGGAATGACATTACGACACAGCCTCCTCGTTGAGAGGAGGGAAAGAAAGATTCCTGCTTTCCCTGGTCTTGGAAAAAATATGATGGCGGCAGAAAAAGCATTCTTCTCGCGATTTGATCCTTATTTCAAACGGATCAACGATGAACTCAGCAAGTCGCTGGCAAGCGACATCGCCATCATAGACGAAATTGCCCACTATTCGCTTCTGGGAGAAGGAAAGAGGCTGCGTCCCCTTCTTTTTGTCCTCTCGGGCCAGTTATGCGGCTATGGGGGAGAGGAGATCTATCATCTTTCTACCCTGTTTGAGTACATTCATGTCGCTTCCTTGCTTCATGATGACGTCCTGGACAATGCAGAAATAAGAAGGAAAAAGCCGTCTGTTAGGAACGTGTGGGGCAACTCGGCGGCGGTTCTTGGCGGTGATTTTCTCTATGCCCAGGCTTCCTCTATAGCGGCCGAATTTGGCAACCAAGATGTCAACGAGTTGCTGGGCCGTATGACAAAGCGGATGGTGGAAGGTCAGTTTCTGGAGCTGGAGTATACCCACAACTGGCATATGACCAAGGACAACTATATGGAGGTGATTGTGGCCAAGACCGGTGAGCTCATGTCTGCAGCTTGCGCCTGCGCTGCACTCATGGCAGGCGCCGAGAAACAGGCCGTGGACTGCTTGAGGGATTTTGGCCTGAACCTGGGCATTGCTTTCCAGCTTATCGACGATCTTTTGGACTACACATCTTCTGAGGACATTATGGGCAAACCTGTAGGAAAAGATCTGAGAGAAGGAAAGATTACCTTGCCTCTGATTTATCTTCTAGGTGAGCTTCAGAAGGGTGAAGCGGAAAGCCTTGAGGACCTTTTCAAGAACAGGAAAGCCGATGTCGATGATTACCGCAAACTGTTCACGACGGTAAGAGGCAGGGGAATCATTGCGAAGATTGAAACCGAAGCGGCGGATTATGTAAGTCGGGCCAGCCGTCTTCTTGAGTGTTTTTCGGGTTCCCCTCGCAAAAGGGATCTCCTCGAACTCGGGGATTACATTCTCACAAGGCGGCATTAAGCAATCGTGCTCGTGCTCAGCGCAGCGGTGCTCGTGATCGTGCTCGAAAAATCTCAAGCTCTGAGATTCTTCCCATGTCGATTACGATGACGCGCACGAGCACGACTCCTGTAAAGTTGCATTCTGTTCAACAGTGGTGAAGCCTTCGACTTGAAGTCGACGGGCTTTCACTCTGATTTTACAACCAGGACCCCCATCCTGTCTAGGGCTCTCAGCAGTTTTACGCTCACATCACCCAATACAAACTCCTCGGCCTTGGTCATTTTCTTTCGGCCGATGATTACCATATCATAATGCTGCTTCTTGCACTGATCTATAATGGCCTCAGCGATCGTGGGATAAGGATCCGTCACCATGAGCATCTCAATGGTGTCCGGGTTGTACCCGCATTCGACCAATTTATCCTTGGCTTTCTCCAGCATGCCTTTGAACCTCGCAGGCTGTTCCTCGGTGAATTTCCTGCCCATGAGTTCCTCTGTGGCGGTTGGTTTTTTGAAGATATGCATTAATGTAATATGGCAATTTTCGGGGCACAGCACCAAACGAGCAAAGAAGTTCAACGCGGCACGAGCGCTTACAGAGTCATTCAGTGCTATAAGAATGGAATTGCTCAAGATGTCCCTCCTGATGCTATCTGAGTAAGCACATACACCTGTTCAGGTCTTCAATGATTTCCCCTGTATACTCGTAAAATACATTGGCCCTTCTGGAGAAGTGCATGAGAATATCATTGAGCGGTTTTGGGATTTCCGGATACAGTTTCTGAAGGTTTATGAGTCGCTCTTTGAATATGACGGAGAAATCTGCAGTGTCAAGTCGGTCTTTCAGGCTTCCGTAAGTTGCCGGGTCTTGCCAGATCGTATGAATGGTATGAAAGCCCTTTCCGACGGCAAACGTCAGAACATTGCCCAGTCCAAATAAATCCAAGCCGAAGGGGTTTTCAGGCGCCTCATAATCATAATCAAAGTCAATCCATATGTAATTTCCCGAGTGCCGCTCTACGATGATGTGGTCGTTTCGGATGTCCCCATGCTTCAGTTCATGGGCGTGAAGAACACGAATGGCTTCAAATGCCCTCGCCAGTTTTGTCAGGATATCCGGCAACACCTCGCTGAAATATTTTTCATAGGGTATGTCCAGAGAATAGATATAGCGAAAGAAATTTTGGCCCGGCACGATATCCAGAATGCGAAGAATATTTCCTTTGGAGTCCCTTTCGGCTGTCCCATGCATGAAAAAGGGGTGGTCTTTCATCATCTCCAAGACCTGAGCCTCTTTAAGGGGATTGCGGAAGCACCTTATCTTAACGCCGCCAATCTGGGTTTGAAATTCTTCTGGAAAGGACAGCTTTATGATCTTTTTTTCCCCTGTTTGGAGGTCCTCAACCTTTTTGACCCAGAATTTGGGCTCATCCATACCGAATCTGGCCTCGCGCTCATGTCCGCTAACCCTGTAAAATTTCTCTCCCAACTGGAGGATATCTCCGTATTCGACGGAAAAAATGTCCGTCGTGTCTGTAACAAGTCGGCCTTCCAATGATTACATATCCTCCAGCATGCGCGGAGGAAGACTTCCAAGCGCACTTTTCACTTGGTCAAGAAAATTCCTGAGACCGTTGTTTTCAATAACCACTCCCAAAAGGCTTGTGAGAATGGACAAGGAATCGACATCTTCTTCATTGAGGACCCAAGGCTCTGCGTGATAAATGCGAAGGATGCCGAGGATCGCTTCCCTGCACCGGATAGGAATCGAGAGCATACATTTGATCCCTTCTTTTATAGCGGCCTCCGGATATTGAACACGGGGATCATCATGCATGTCCTCGACAAAAACGGGTACCCCCGTGCACACAGCACAGTCCTCGATGTCCACGAATACCGGTCCTTTGTAAAGATAATCCTCGCTGATTCCGTAGCTGGCCACATGGACCAACTGATTGGCCTTTTCATCCAGGAACATGATGCTGCATCCCTTGGCATTAAAGGTGCGGGCGGTCCCCTCAGCAAGGTGCCTCATCAGCGTATTGAGGTCTTCATAAGTGGCTATAGCATGGCTTATGGCCTTAAAGTGTTTGAGATAGAACTTTCTCTCAGCCTTTTTTTGCATGGTACGACCTCCTTGCGGCCGGTTTTTACGGCCCACTTTCATGAACCAAAAGCACTCAAGGTCATGATGAGAGAGCTGCTGTATCAGCTTGTTTATGCCGTGACGTTGAGATCCTTAACGTCTTCAAGTACTCGAAATTTCCTGCATTTCCAACTGCTCTATTTAATTTAGCATAAACGCAAAAGATCGGCAAGCCCAACAAATCGGTCTGAGGCGTCACCAGCAAGAGCCCCGTGGCCAACGTTATGGCCGTGCTGTTTCATATACGGCTGGAATGTTACCTTGTGCCTATCCGGAAATGAAAATTTGGAACGGCGCTCAGCAAAGAAAGAGCCATTTCTGGATGGAAACCAGCTCATTTTCCAAAAGGGCAGACGGGAAAGCGGCAGCGCTCACAGTTTAAGCACAAACCCCCGTGGGCCATCGCAGCAAGGTCTTTTCTCGATATGATCTCCCCTGCTAACACCCTCGGCAAGAGAAGATCCAGGACGGTGGCCTTGTAGTAAAGGACACAGGCCGGTACTCCGAGAATGGGAACCGTGCCGATCCGGCCGCAGAGAAACATGGCTCCCGGTAATACCGGAGTACCATATACCACATCCTCTGCCCCGGCCTCAATGATGGCCGGGCCACTGACATCATCGGGGTCAACGCTCATCCCCCCTGCCACGAGGATCAGCATGGCCCCTGATTGAAGGAGTTGTTTAATCGCGCCAGCGACTCTCATTTTGTCATCGGGTGCAAAGACGGCGTTGGTGACCTCACAGCCGAATTGCTGGAGTTTTTTTCTGAGTATGGGCGCAAACTTATCCTCGATGAGACCATGGAAGACCTCGTTCCCTGTGATAACCAGGCCGGTCTGAGGATTGGTGAGGGGTTTCACAGTGAAAATGCTCCTCCTGCCCGCAGCGATCCGAAGCGCTTCGCGGAGTTTTTCCTCTTCGATAATGAGGGGAATGGCCCTTGTGGCGGCAATGATGTCGCCCTCTTCTACAACAACGTTGTTGTGTCGCGAGGCGCAACAGATTTCGGGCACCATGTTGAGCTCGATCAACGCCTCCACACGGACTTTCAAGAGGCCTCTATAGGCTGCTTTTAAAGACACTTTTCCTTCGGAGGGCGGCTGGCTGAAGGTGATGCCTTGGCCGGCGAGAGCCGCGGCCAATCGCAATGCCGCATCGTCTTCGTGGACTTCGCCGGGACCGATGTGAAGCACGTAAAGATGCTCCTTGCCGAGGCGCCTTAGATGGGGCAAATCTTGTTCTCGGACAATGTGTCCTTTCTTAAAGGACGGGCCCTTAAACTGCCCGGGTCTAATTTCGGTAATATCATGGGCCAGCACTTTGCCTACGGCCTGTTCAAGGCGGATGATGGTAGCGGAGGATTTGTACTTGCTGGTCATAGGAAACTCCGGCGTTTAATTTCACTTTTTAATCAATATTCATCCATCGGTTTTACCGGTGAGAATTTAAAAGATTCTACCTCTGATTGGTGATTCCGGCATCCCGCATCGCGACGGCTGCCCGTGGCCCGGACCGGCTGAGGAAGACACGTCATCGCCAGTTTCCAGGCACTATAATCACTTACAAAGAAAGGTGCAAAAAGTCTCGCCCCAAGATAAGTTCGCCTGCATAGGTCTTCCGGCATTCCCGCGCGATGTCTGTGGCCAGGACTTCGGGATAAAAGTGAAGAAGAACCAGTCTTGACACCTTGGCAAGGGTTGCAATGCGACCGGCCAGAGAGGGTGTGAGATGGCCTTCTACGGCTTCGCCCTCGGGAAAGGAACACTCCAGTATGAGGAGATCCGTCTTCCGGGCGAAAGCCACCATATCTTCGCAAAAACCGGTGTCCCCGGAATAGACAAAGCTCTTACCATCAGGGCGCTTCACCCGGTAAGCGAGACTGTGGCGGGTGTGTTTGACAGGCTGGGAATGGAGCTCGAAAAGATCATAGGCCCTCCTGTCCGGCTTAAGAATACTCAGCTCCTGGATGGCCATGAGTTCAGGCGGGACATCGATCCACTTTCCGTAAGCTTTCTGAAGGTTTTTAAGAAAGTCTCTCAAGCCGTCCGGACCCACCAGCATGAAAGGCGCTCTTTTCTCGAGAATAGGGGGATTCCGGGTGGCGAAAAGAAAATGAATCAAATCCGCTGTGTGATCAGGGTGGAGATGGGTAATAAAAATTTGCCCAATTCGGTCGTGATGGATGCCGATGCGCGCAAGCTGACGGAATGTGCCCGGCCCCGCGTCAAACAGAACCGGTCCGCCGCCGGTGTAAAGGACCAGGGAGGGCGAAGCCCGTTGTGCCAGGGGAATTCCGGTTCCAGATCCAACGATAATCAAGTACATCGAGGAAAATCTCAGCAGGCCATGGGCCTTGAAGAAGAAACGCCGTTGCGATGAAAACGCGGATTGAAGAGAAAACTTGTAGCCGGAGTGAGAGGCTAAGTCAACGGTATATTTCACAACCGGTAGAAAAACAGACACGACCGGAGGCCTGACCTGAAAGCGCTTCCTCACTCGATCCATTGAATTAATTGCTTAATCAAAGACTTAACTGGCCTTTCAAGGCGTATTTCTCTCTGGTGAAAACCTGGTGGTGGGTGTTCTTTTTTGCTTGACACCCTGGGAGCATTGGCAATAAATTTGCCGTTTGGGCAAGACACAGGGTTGCCTGCTGGTTTCGACCGGCACGGGAACCCGAAGAGGGTGATCCTAACGGGGACGGCTGTAACTTCGGGAGGAAGGTGCGCCAACGCCATGAAAAGGTCAATGAAGGTTCAGTGCCTTCAAGTTCCACCGGAAGTCTCATGATCTGTCGCAGGATATGGTCCTCTGACCAAAGACGTGCAGCCCGGGTACCTTAGACCATGTGAGGCTTCACAAGAATCAAGGTGGATTCGCCTATCCATTTGATTTGAAGAAAAAGAAATTAAAAGGAGGATGGTCTATGTCAGATTTGATTGCACCCCACGGTAAACAAGAAAAGCTCATGCCACTTTTGATCGAGGGACAAGAGCTCCAGAAGGAAATCGAGAGAGCCAAGAAACTGAAACATATCGCCATGACCACACGAGAGACATCGGACTGCATCATGATGGGTATCGGCGCTTTTACCCCCCTCACCGGTTTCATGACAAAGGCCGACTGGCAGGGCGTCTGCGACGAATATGTCATGGCAGACGGGACATTTTGGCCCATTCCCATCACCCTATCCACCGATGATGAAGGCATCAAGGTGGGCGACGACATCGCTCTGGATGACTCAGAAACAGGGACCACGATTGCTACGATGCAGGTAACCGAGAAGTATACCATCGATAAGGAGCACGAGTGCGAATCTATTTTCAAGACGACTGATTCAGAGCACCCCGGCGTCGAGAAGGTGATGTCTCAGGCCAAATATAATTTGGCTGGACCGGTGAAGGTCCTGAGCGAAAGCTATTATCCGCAACAGTTCAAGGGTCTCTATCAGAGGCCGGCTGAATCACGGAAAATCTTTCAGGACCTTAAATGGAAGCGAATTGCTGCTCTCCAACTCAGGAATCCTATGCACAGGTCCCATGAATACCTTGCCAAGATCGCCGTTGAAGTCATGGACGGCGTCTACATCCATCAATTGGTCGGAAAGTTGAAGGCGGGGGATATTCCCGGGGATGTGCGCGTAAAAGCCATCCAGGTACTCGTCGATAATTATTTTGTGAAAGGGACGGTGGTTCAAGGCGGATACCCTATGGAGATGCGCTACGCCGGCCCACGGGAAGCCTTGCTCCATGCCGTCTTTCGACAAAACTACGGCTGCTCCCACATGATAATCGGCCGTGATCACGCCGGCGTGGGTGATTACTACGGCCCTTTTGATGCTCAGAAGATCTTTGATGAGATCCCTAAAGGGGCTTTGAAGTGCGAGAATTTGAACATTGACTGGACTTTCTGGTGCTACAAGTGTGCCGGTATGGCTTCCATGAAGACCTGTCCTCACGGCAAAGAAGACAGGCTTCTTCTCTCAGGGACCATGGTGCGAAAGACCCTCTCTGAGGGTGGTGAGATGCCCAAGGAGTTCTCAAGAGCTGAAGTGGTGAAAGTTCTTCAGGATTACTACCAGAACCTGGAGGAGAAGGTGGAAATCAAACTGCACGGCGCTGCCACAGGCGATGTGAAAAAGCGCTAAGTACTGTCGCAACAAGGGCTCCCTTCGTGGTCCTCTTGGCTGCCTTATTTCTTGCCCCGGTTTCGACCATGGTGTTCCGCCTGAAGTCGTCCGGGGCAAAATTTGTTCGCCTTCGCCAGTATTCCGCTCAGATACCCCACAGCTTGCTGCGGGAATATTCATTTCATTGAATGTCCCAATGACACAAACAAACATAGGCCTCTCTGGTACAGGAGCTCGAGACGTGGTGTCATGTGCTGAGGTTTCGGCCATTTGGATTTTGGTCATTTGATATTGTCCTTCGACTTGGCTCGGGATGGTGAGCTGGTCGAACCATTTCGAGTTTCGGATTTCGTGCTTCGAATTTGTGGGTTCTCAAGAGCCGCCCTTTCCAACCCTGTGGGGTGCTTGTTTGAAGCCCCGTCATTTGGGCGGGTTTCTTTACTCCTTCCGGTGAATGAGTGTGCTTTTACACTTTGTAAAAAAACCGGACAGGGAGGGAGAAGAAAGGGCACAGCCAATAAGCGGTGAATCAAGAATTTGAATTTAAATTCAAATGGTTGGTCTTTAATTCCCCCTCGGGCGCTTCTGGCACGGCCTTTGCTGGTTTGAGTTAAGAATCCGTGTAGAAACCACAGGGCCTCGCCAAGGGCTGAATCCACAGGGCTCCTGGCAGTGAGAAACAGCATGCCGCGCTCTCCACATGGGGTTGAACGGGTTTCGTGTCTTTTTTTCGCAAAATCGTAAGAATCTGTGTTCGTTTTTTCTTGACACGTCGCGGAAATTGGATAAGTTATATGCTTCTCGTAGGATTATGCACTGTCTAAGCAGGATAATCCCAATACAATCAAGTAGTTAGACGCGCTGGAGGGAACGGGATCGGACATGTGATCCTGCTCCGCATGGTGATAGATGTGCGGCTCCAGCAGTTCCTTTTTGCGGAGATTATTCACTGTAGGGCTGACAAAAAGAGTCGGGCGACACAGGTGAGAGCTAACCGCAGGACGCGAAAAAGAAAGAAAAGGGTCGACTTTGTTCTCCGCACATGCGTGAACTACCATAAAGAAAGGGGGTGCAATAGAGATCACATTTCAGCGTTTTGAAAAACATCAATACCATTAACTTGTTAATTGAGGAGGTTTTATAATGCCAAGTTACGTGATTACTGAAAAATGCGACGGTTGCAAGGGGCAGGACAGGACAGCTTGCATGTACATTTGCCCCAACGACCTGATGGTACTGGACAAGGATGGTTCGGTCACCGGTAAGGAGATGAAGGCATACAACCGTGATCCTCAGATGTGCTGGGAGTGCATGTGCTGCGTGAAACTCTGCCCCCAGCAGGCGATGGACGTTCGCGGCTATGCGGATTTCGTCCCCATGGGAGCCAGTGCGACACCCCTGAGAGGATCTGAGGACATTATGTGGACAGTGAAATTTAGGGACGGCTCGATCAAACGGTTCAAGTTCCCCACCAGGACGACTCCTGAGGGTTCGGCTGATCCGCTTGGCGGGTTCCCCACCCATGATGATTTGAACAGCCAGGCTCTGGCAACCGAGCCGGCATCTCTGGGACTCGACGCAGTCCCCTCGATGAAGTAAGTATAAGGAGGTGTAGATATGCCAAATTTTGAAACAGTGGAAGTGAATACCGACCTCCTGATCCTTGGTGCCGGTTTTGGAACATGTGGCGCAGCCACTGAGGCGTCTTACTGGGCCAAGAAGAACGGTCTCAAGGTGGTCATGGTGGACAAGGCAGCCACGGACCGAAGCGGTGCCGTGGCCATGGGTCTTTCGGCCATCAACCAGTATGTCGGTGTCAAAGATGGTGAGAATACGTGTGAAGACTATGTCCGTTACGTGCGTCAAGACCTCATGGGCATCTCCAGGGAAGACCTGGTGTACAATATTGCCCGCCATGTGGACTCCACAGTTCACCTCTTTGAAAAATGGGGTCTCAAGATCTGGACGGACGAAGAGGGCAAATATGTCCATGAAGGCCGCTGGCAGCTCATGATCAATGGAGAGTCCTACAAAATTATCATTGCTGAGGCAGCCAAGAACGCCCTTGCTGACGCAGGGGGCGAGCTGATTGAGAGGGTCTTCGTCGTGGGTCCTCTCATGGATGGGAACCGTTGCGTGGGTGCCGTGGGATTCAACACCCGTGAGAACCAGTTCTATGTCTTCAAGGCAAAGGCTGTGATCGTCGGCATGGGTGGTGCGGTGCATGTTTTCCGTCCCAGGTCTGTGGGCGAGGGATTTGGTCGCTCTTGGTACCCGCCCTTCAACTCAGGCTCCAGCGCCTACTTCACCATCCAGGCGGGCGCGGAGATGACCTGTCAGGAAGTCCGTTTCATCCCGGTGCGGTTCAAAGATGGGTACGGTCCGGTGGGGGCGTGGTTCCTGCTGTTCAAATCCCGTGCCATCAGCGCCGAGGGTGGCGATTACATGGTGGAGCATGTCGATGAATTGCAAAACTGGGCGCCCTATGGTCTGGCCAAGCCGATCCCGGCCAACCTGAGAAACTACCTCGGCATGATGGATGTAGACGCTGGTCTCGGCCCTCTGTACATGGAGACGGATGAGGCCATTCAAAAGATCGCCGAAGAGTACAAGGACGATGCCAAGGCCTTCAAGAAAAAGATGAAAGAGCTTGAGAGCGAGGCGTGGGAGGACTTCCTGGACATGACCATCTCCCAGGCCATCCTCTGGGCGGGCCTGAACGTGAAGCCCGAGGAAAAACACTCGGAGATCGCCGCTTGTGAACCTTACTTTATCGGTTCCCACTCCGGCGCTTCCGGTGCTTGGGTCAGCGGGCCTGAAGATCTCGACACACCTTACAAATGGGGTTATGCGAACATGACGACCGTCGAGGGTCTTTTTGCCGTGGGTGATGGCTCAGGGGCCTCCAGCCACAAGTTCTCCTCAGGGTCACACGCTGAGGGGCGCATCGCTGGAAAACAGGCAATCAAATACATCGTCGAGAAAGGCCAAGAGCCCAAGGTTGACGCGGCCCAGGTAGAGGAGTGGAAGTCGAAGATCTTGGCACCTTTGGATCTTTTTGAGGCGCATAAGGAGGAGACCACGGATCCGGAAATCAACACCAACTACATCGTGCCCAGGCAGTTCCTGCATCGTCTCCAGAAGATCATGGACGAGTATGCCGGCGGCGTCACCTCCGCTTTCAAGACCAGCAAGGCTCTCCTCGAGAGGGGCCTGGAATTGATGGCTTTGCTGAAGGAGGATTCTGAGAAGCAGGCTGCTCGTGACCTCCATGAACTTATGAGGTGCTGGGAGAATAACCAGAGGATGTGGATAGCAGAGTCCCATATCCGGTCCATCCTCTTCAGAGAGGAGACCCGGTGGCCGGGCTACTATTTCAGAGCCGATACGCCCAAGATGGATGATGAAAACTGGCGATGCTTTGTCAACTGCCGCTGGGATCGCGACAAAGGCGAGTGGGAGATGATGAAGAAAGACATCTGGACCATGCCCGGTGTGTAGTCACTAACCCAAACTAAAACCATGCCCCGGCTGCATCAGAACGTTACGGCCGGGGCGTTTTTTTTGCACAAAGCGCATGCAAATGGTGAAAAGGATAGGGAAATTTTGGCTTGCACTCGATTTTGCGGGTGTGTTATAGAAATTCATTTGTTCTCAAGGGGCCCAAGGATCACGGGGCGCTGCTTGGGGCGGTCGATTGGAATGGTGATTCGCTTCTTGGATGTCACCCTGGCTGAAGGCAACACGTCTCGGGTTTTTTCGACTGAAAGCAACCAGCGTGCATGAGGAGGGTTGAACGATGGAAGAACGGGAAGTGATGGAGGTGGATGTGCTCTTTGTTGGGGGCGGTACAGCCGGTCTTAGCGGGGCGCTCCATCTTGCGAATTTGATCAAGGCACACAATGAAGAAGTGGAACGAACAGGAGAGGGCAACAAGCTGGATGAGGTGATGATTGCCGTGCTGGAAAAAGGCGCCTTTGTGGGTTGCCACGGCATATCGGGTGCGGTCATGGATCCCATTGCCCTTCAGGAGCTTGTTCCAGACTTTCTTGAAAAGGGCGCCCCTTTGGAGGGCGCAGTGACAAGAGAGGAGGTTTGCCTCCTCACCAGAACCGGGCGGATCAAATCACCCATGATTCCGCCGCCGCTCAACAACCACGGGAACTACGTGGTCTCCCTCTCCAGATTGACGGAGTGGCTGGGAACCCTGGTCGAAGAGAGCGGCGTTGATCTTTTCCCAGGTTTTGCAGGCACGGAAGTCCTCTATGAAGATGATCGTGTCATCGGGGTCCGGACTGGCGACAAAGGCGTGGATGCGGATGGGAGTCACAAGGCGAACTTTGAACCGGGGATCGACTTGCGCTCCAAGGTGACGGTCTTTGGTGAAGGATCCCGTGGAAATCTCGCAAAAACCTTGATCCGTAAATTCAATTTGGACCAAGGAAAGAACCCGCAAAGCTATGTGGTGGGTGTCAAAGAAGTTTGGGAGATTCCGGAGGGAAGAATCCAGCCGGGTGATGTGATTCACACTTTGGGCTACCCCATGAAAACAAACACTTACGGTGGCGGTTTCATTTACGGGATGAAGGACAACAAGATCTCTCTGGGCCTTCTGACGGGACTCGATTATGAAGATCCTTTTCTGGATCCCCATAGGGAATTTCAGAAATTCAAAAAACATCCTTATGTCGCCAAACTTCTGATCGATGGAAAACCCGTTCAGTACGGCGCCAAGACGGCTCCTGTGGGCGGCTATTTTTCGGTCCCAAAGCTTGCCTTTCCAGGGGGTCTCCTCATCGGCGATTCGGCAAGCCTGTTTGTCAGCCAGAAGATCAAAGGGATCCATGTGGCCATGAAATCAGGAATGCTGGCCGCGGAGACTGTTTTTGAAGCCCTTTTGAAGAAAGATTTTTCAGAGGGTCAGCTGGATGCCTATCGCAAAGCGCTCTCTGAGAGTCACGCGGGAAGGGAACTCTACAAGGTGCGGAATTTTCATCAGGGATTCCAGAAGGGGCTCTGGTTGGGGTTGATCAAAGCGGGGTTCCAGTATGTCCTCGGGGGAAGAATTCTAAAAGCCCGCCTTTTTGCAACGCCCGATTTCACCCACTTGAAACATGTTGTCGATGTCTACGACAAGGATTCCCCGTCGGAAGAGGAAAAGGGAGACATTAAATTTGACGGACAGTACACCTTTGACAAAGAGACGGATGTGTACTATTCAGGAACCACCCACGAGGAAAAGCAACCGCCTCACCTTAAGATTCTGGATCTTGATATCTGTTACAACCGATGCACCCAGGAGTTCCAGAATCCCTGCGTCAGGTTCTGTCCGGCCAATGTCTATGAGATGGAAGAAGATGAGGAGACCGGAAAACGGCAGATGAAACTCAATTTCTCGAACTGTGTGCACTGTAAGACCTGTGATGTGAAAGATCCCTATGAGAACATCAACTGGGTGCCGCCCGAAGGCGGGGGAGGCCCCAAATACACTGTGCTTTAAGACCTGTTTTCTCCGTGGACCTTTTGTTTCCGTAGTGCCACCCTCTGCGGACATCCGCAACGGGATATGGCATGCTGGCCGTAAATTAATATGAGGCCGCCGGTTCTGCCGACAGTCGGGGATTGAGTGTCTCAATGAGACTCCCCGCAAGGTGAACAGGGAGAGGTTGCTACATATTCGTAGCGAAGCTCCGCCTAGAACCGATCCATCCTCCGTAACCCGCCCTCCATAGCATTGCGGCGGGACGGGCAGGCTGCTGCCGAGGACGGGCGAGTTGGTGGCGTAAATGTCCCATCGCTTGGTGCGGAGCGATGCTGGATCCTGGATGCTGGATTCTGGCTAAATCAAAAAGAGAAAAATTCTTTATAACATCCAGCGACCAGCATCTGGCATCGGCCTGTTACCAGCATAAGAATTTGAAACGAGACGTTGACACAAATTTTGGGATCAAGGCTTATATAGACAGTGAGTTGAGGAGGCTGAGTATGACGAATACAGAGACTCAAAGTATTCTGGTGGTCGGTAGCGGCATGAGTGGAATCACGGCCGCCATTGAAGCTGCAGAAGCGGGCTATGACGTTTACATTGTTGAGAAGAATCCTTACTTAGGAGGCAGAGTGGCTCAGCTTCACCACTACTTTCCGAAACTGTGTCCTCCCTTTTGCGGCCTGGAGATTAACTTTCGACGGATTAAACAGAATCCGAGAATTCGTTTTTTCACCATGGCCGAAGTGGAAAGCATCTCCGGGGAAGAGGGCAATTTTGATGTCACCATTAAACTAAATCCTCGCTACGTGAATGAGAAGTGTACGGCCTGCGGCAAATGTGCAGAGGCCTGTAGCATAGAGATTGAAAACCCGTTCAACTACGGAATGAACACCATGAAGGCCGCATATCTCCCCCACGATATGGCCTTTCCCATGAGGTATGTTCTTGACCCAGCCCTGGTTCGGAGTGAGGAAGCCCAGAAGGTGAAAGAGGCCTGTCCCTATGATGCCGTTGAGTTGGACATGGCGCCCAAAACCATGTCCCTCAAGGTGGGGTCTATTGTTTGGGCCACAGGGTGGAAACCCTATGATGCGAACAAGCTCGAAACGTACGGGTTTGGAGAGTTCCCTGATGTGATCACCAATGTGATGATGGAAAGAATGGCATCTTGGACGGGGCCGACTCAGGGCAAGATCCTTTGCCCTTCCGATGGTGAGGTCCCGCAGTCGGTCGCCTTTATACAGTGCGCGGGCTCTAGGGATGAGAATCACCTGCCCTTTTGCTCGGGCATCTGCTGTTTGGCGTCCATGAAGCAGGCGACCTACGTGCGCGAGCAATACCCGGATGCAAAAATATACATTTTTTTCATAGACATCCGGGCTACGGACCGGTTGGAAGACTTTTACACCAAAGTCAAAGGAGATGAAAACATTCAATTTTTCAAAGGGAAAGTGGCCAAGATCACACAAGAGGAGAATGGAAAGGGTCTTGTGCTGCGGGTGGAGGACACCACCACAGAGGCGCTGCAAGAGATCACGGTGGATATGGCTGTACTGGCAACGGGCATGCAGCCCAACACATCAGATGCCCCGCTCCCGATCGATGTGCCTTACGACGATTACGGGTTTCTCGCTTCACAAAACCCTAAACCGGGCATTTATGCCGCTGGATGCACACGGGTACCTACCGGCGTTTCAGAGTCTGTTCAGGACGGTACTGCAGCAGCGCTCAAAGCCATTCAATCCATCGTCAGGAGGTAAAGCTCAATGGAAAAGAAAATCGCAGTCTATATTTGCTCAGGATGCGGCATTGGAGATGCCCTAGACATAGATCAGTTGGGTAAAGTGGCCACGGACGAGAAGAAGGTGCCCATTTGCAAAATCCACCCCAACTTGTGCAGCCGGGAAGGGGTGGCACTCATCGAGAAGGATATGGCCGAGGAAGGGGCCAATACCGTTGTGATCGCCGCCTGCTCTCACAGGGTCATGGTGGATGTCTTCAACTTTGAAGGGTGCATCGTAGACAGGGTCAATATTCGTGAACAGGTGGCCTGGTCCCAGAAACCAGGTGAAGAAGACACCCAGATGATGGCGGAGGACTATCTCCGCATGGGGCTGGCTAAAGTGGGAGCCATGGAACTTCCCGAACCCTACAAGCCGGAGGAGGAGATTTCCAAAGACATCCTCGTGGTGGGCGGCGGGTTGGCTGGATTGACATCCGCCCTGGAAGCCTCCAAAGCCGGTTATGCGTCCGTCTTGGTGGAAAAGGAGCCGGAGCTCGGGGGGTTCCAGAAAATGGTGGGACATATTGCCACGGCCCCTTACAAAGAGATTAAGCACAACACCTTGGATGACTTGATCAAGGAGGTCCAAGCCAGTGACAAGATCACCGTTTACACGGGCGCCACAGTGGAAAAGACAGCGGGAGGACCTGGCGTTTTTCATGTCTCGATCAAGCAGAACGGCGCAACAGCGGAACACAATGTGGGTGCAATCGTGATGGCTGCCGGGTGGAAGCCCTATGACCCCAACAAGCTGGACAAGGAACTGGGATTCGGGTCTTCTCCGAATGTGATCACCAATACCATGTTCGAGGAGAACTACCAGGAAGGGAACATCACACGGCCCAGCGATGGTCAGGATGTGGCGAAGGTGGCCTTCCTGCAGTGTGCGGGGAGCCGGGATCCCAATCATCTGCCATACTGCTCAACGGTGTGCTGCACGACCGCCTTAAAACAGGCGTTGCGAGTCAAATCACAGAATCCGGAGGCGGATGTGTTTGTGGTTTACAAAGAAATGCGCACGCCCGGTCAGGCTGAAGACCTCTATCGGAAGGCCCAGGAAGCCGGGGTGACGTTCATCCGATGCCAGTCCCCGGCCGTTCAGGGGAATGGGGGTAAACTTGCTGTTGAAGCTGAGGACGAACTTTTGGGAGAGAAGCTCTTACTGGATGATTTGGATTTGGTTGTTCTGGCCACGGGCATGGTTCCGGTCACGGCCTTCGGACGGGACGTGAGCAAGGAGCTTATCGAAGAAGGGGAGGAAGAAAAAAAGGAGGGCGACCTGGAAGAAGTTCCGCTGGATGTGATCCGGCGCTCAAAAATATTGAACCTGGAATACCGGCAGGGCCCGGAGATGCCCGCCCTGCGCTACGAATTCCCGGATTCCCATTTCATCTGCTTCCCCTATGAGACGAGGCGCACCGGTATCTATGCCGCGGGTTGCGTACGGCGACCCATGGGCATCGCTTCATCGAAAGACGATGCTGCCGGTGCGGTCATGAAAGCGATCCAGTGTATTGAGCTGACCGCCAGGGGTGCGGCGGTGCATCCACGGTCAGGGGATGTGACCTTTCCGGAGTTTGCCATGCAACGGTGCACCCAGTGCAAACGCTGCACGGTGGAGTGCCCTTTTGGCGCTATCAATGAAGATGATAAGGCAAATCCTTTGCCGAACCCGACCCGGTGTCGGCGTTGCGGAGTCTGCATGGGCGCATGCCCTGAACGTATTATTTCATTCAAGAATTATTCCGTCGCCATGATCGGCAGCATGATCAAAGCAATGGAAGTGCCGGAAGAAGACGAGGAAAAACCCCGCATCCTTGTGCTCGCCTGTGAAAACGATGCCTACGGCGCGCTGGACATGGCAGGGCTTCACCGGATGACCTATAATCCCTGGGTCCGGGTGATTCCTCTTCGTTGTCTGGGATCCATGAACCTGGTATGGATTGCGGACTCCCTCTCCAAGGGTATTGACGGCGTGCTGCTTCTGGGATGCCAGCACGGAGACGACTATCAGTGTCACTTCATCAAGGGCAGTGAATTGGCGAGCATCCGGTTAAGCAAGGTCTCTGAAACGCTGGATCGCCTCGCTCTGGAATCGGATCGGGTGCGCTTCGAGAACATATCCATCATCGATTATTCTAAGCTTCCCGCCTTGTTGGATGAATTCGCGGAGAAACTTGAAGAGGTTGGACCGAACCCCTTCAAGGGATGGTAGTGCCTTGTGAAGGGCCAGTGCAAAGAACGCATTTGCTAAGGAGAGCAAGATATTGTTTGCATTTCTACGGGTCATGGGTCTTTTCTTACGTTCCGAGGCTCCCGGCCTGGTCTTTTCAGCGCCTTATCCATGGGGGAGTTTTGCCCCCTCCGCATTCTCCGCCTGCGGCGGAGCTGCGGCTTCCCCCACAGATAAGTCACGAAAAGGACGGCGGCCTTCCGATAGTCACTTCAGAAAAGCCCCATGACCCTCATGCTTCTTGGCATGCCATGTAAACAATTTGCTGCTTGAGCGGAAGGGTCATGGCGAAAGGCTAAAGGCGCAAGGTTCTAGAAAGGTTTCATTTGGATAATGGTTTTCCCGTGCGCCTTAGGCCTTGTGCCTTGCGCCTCACATAAGGACATGGCCATCCTGAAGGTGTTCAGAATTCAATCACCATGCCAAAAGTTTTGAACTATGCCAATGAGTTGCAGATTTTCTCAGACGTCAAGTGAGGAGGATGAAGATGAGTGTGAAGATTGATCCGAATTTGATGAAGGAGCTCAAGGAATTCGGACTCAAGGACGCCAATAAGTGCTTCCACTGCGGAAACTGCACCGCCGTATGTCCCCTTTCAACACCGGAGAATCCCTTTCCCAGGAGGCTCGTCAGGTACATCCAGATGGGGTTGACTGACAGACTCCTTAAAAGCCCGGAGCCGTGGCTTTGCTACTACTGCGGGGACTGTTCGGACCGATGTCCTCGGGGTGCGGACCCCGGTGAAACGATGATGGTGATGCGGCGGTGGCTGACCTCAAGGTACGATTGGACCGGGTTCGCACGGCGATTCTATACCTCGGAGAAGTTTGAAATTATCGCCGTCACGATTGTGGGGCTCCTCGTGGGATTGGCTATGCTGCTTTTTCGGGGCAGCAACCCGAACATGGAACATGCCGCCCTCAATTCCGTGTGGCCTGCCCCGGCCATTGAAATTGCGGACCTGATCATGGCCGCCGTCCTGACCTTCTTCTTGCTCAGCAACACCTATCGTTGCTTCTCTTTTGTGATGGGGGATTTGAAATTCAAGGTCCCGCTGACGTTGTATGCTCGGAAGGCCTGGGAGCTGGTATCCCATTTCCTGACACAAAAGAAGTTTGGTGAGTGCACGGACAAGATGCAATGGCTGGTTCACCTGCTGATCATGACGGGCTACAGCACGGCTTTCATGTTGGTGGTGATTTTCCTTGCAGGCGGTATCCACGTGATCGGTCTGTCCTGGGACAAGATCATGTTCCAGCGGGATGTGATTTATCCTTTCTTTCATCCCATTCGTCTGCTCGGATATTATGCCACGGCGGCCCTCCTTTACGGCACCACCTATGCGCTTATAGGGCGCATCAAGAAGAGCAAGGCGCCCTACAAAAGCTCCCACGGTACGGACTGGATGTTTCTCATTCTCTTGGGGTTGACGACCCTGACGGGAATCTTCGTGCATTTCACGCGGCTCCTGGACTGGCCTATGACAACCTATGTCCTGTACGTGGTGCACCTGATGATTGCTGTGCCCATGCTCGTCCTGGAAGTCCCTTTTGCCAAGTGGGCCCATTTGGCCTTCCGACCCGTGGTGGCCTTTGCCACGGCCGTGAAGGAAGAATACGCGAAGCAGGAAGTTCCCGTAGAAGCTCAGGCCGTCCAGGCTGAAGCGGTTTAGATGCAGTTTTCGGGATCAGAACCAAACCTTCAGGGGCGCGCCTGATCGGTTTGGTTCTTTTTTCTGACGGAATCGCTGTGCAATTTCATCCCTGGAGCTCTGAAGACATCCGGGGAAGTTCGGGTGGCCTTGAGCCTTGCGTTCTGGACTTTTCAGAAGAAGGAGTATTCGATGAATCAAGAAGAAAGACCGACGTGTCCCCACTGCGGTGAAAGCCTGAAAAAATGGAGGACCCCGGCCGACTCGACCTGGGGCACGGCTTTTCAATGGGTCTGCTTCAACGACGAATGCCCGTATTTCGTGCGCGGCTGGGACTGGATGTGGAAGCAGCAGAAGGTGAAGGCCTCTTACCGATATCGACTCAATCCGGAAACAGGGACCTCAGGGCCGTTGCCCACTTGGTCCTATGACGCGCACAAGGACCGCATCATCGAGGACTGATCATTCAACGTCCCGGAATTTCTACAACCCACTGGAATCACATAGGTTCTAATGGCATTTTGCTCGTGCCAGCGCACTAAGTCCCGAGCTCTTTAGAGGGTGGCTACTCAATGCAGAAAGTAGGAAGAAACGATCCATGCCCTTGTGGGAGTGGAAAGAAATTCAAGAAATGCCACATGGGAAGGGAGCATGAACTCAAGCTGTTCGGGCTGGAGGAAATCTCTGTTGAAGAAATGGGGACCCGAATCACCAATCTCCCTGCTGTCCACCACGGGCGCTCCCAAGAGATGGTGGACGCTTTGGATATCAAAGAGATGACAGGGAGTGACGTGGGGATCAAGTTCGTGGATCTTGAGAGCTATGCTGGTTTGGATCTCTTTGGCAGCGGACAAAGCGGCGCAGGCAGAGGTCGGGAAGGGGGGATTCTGATCAATATTCACAAAACCATCAGAGCAGACCCCGACCATGTTTACATCGCCATATCGAAAAATATAGACGATGCCGCGCTGATTCACCAGTTGGCCCATGTCCTGGATTATCTGGGCGGTTCTCGACTCATGCCCGGGACCGTGGAAGCCCTGGCTTATGAACTCGGGATTCCCGTCGAGCACTTGGAGCACCCGGAGGAATTCGGGTATTGGCTGAGTCATCTCGCGGAAAAATTCGGTGTCACCCTGGATGCGGATGACACCATCATCACCTATTTGTATCAGAAGGAATTGCTTTTGAAGGGCAGAGAAATCCAGGGGAAGAACGGCTTCATACTGAAATCGAAGTCGGACCGGATCCTGAGCTTCCTAAAGGAGCACAGCGAAGAGGTGGACACCCTCATTCGCAACCGGCCGGGCTACATCGGAAAAGGGGCATAAAAAGCCCGATCAATCCTTCTAGGATTTGAGCTGGATCGTCTTTTCCCCGAAAAGACTAAATTTCAACCACTCAAAGGCGAAAGCCATCAAAGCCACATCATCAGAGGCCAACCTTTTTTGCTGTTCCGGATCCACATCAAAAAGATCCAAGAACTTGCTTCCAAAGATGAACCGGCGGAATTTGTCCAGGTTGTAGGAGGCCATAAAAAACATCTGGATTTTCCTGGGTACGTCCTTTTCCGGTCCAAGGCTTTTGGGTGAGCTAAAAATCTCCAGCCAACCATCATTCATGGCGTTGTATTCGTGAACACCCTGGTCTTCCAGCCATTCCTCCACAGTCCACAAGCGGTCCTCTCGGAAGCCAAGACAGTGTTCTTCATGAACCATGAAAAACTTCTCCTTGGTCTCCCTTTCCTGATCCACTTTCATGGCGGCCCTTCCCACAGGATAGATACGGCACGCAGCCGGCCGATCTTCATAAACGGTGCAGCCTTCGGCGTTCACAAAAGGACATTTTCCATCTTGGTCCCCGCGCATCCTCAAGATGACCATGGGAAAGCGGGCGTGTCTGTCCAAGCGGGTATCGGTGTAAGCGTCCAAAAATTGATCTGAAGAGAGGCCCAAGCGATTCTTGATGCGCAAGATGTCATAGGGCGTGAGGGTCAAATTCAGGCGAGCACAGCAATGGGTGAAACAGGGCACCCCTCTGTGACAGAGGAACGTGAATGTGTCCCCCTTGATGGGCGTGAAGAGTTCGTGCTTTTCTTTACGGTTCATGGCTCACGGCCAATGTTATCGCTGGAGTTTTTAGAAAGGGGATATCTCACAAAAGAAATTTTACCAAGAATGATCTTTGCGGTCCCTATCGCTTTCTGAAAGAGCATCTCCATTATCTCCGGAGGAGCTGGTTTGGTCTTTGAGGGTTTGACAAACGGAGGTGGATGTGGGAACGAGACATTCTGCCAGGGCTTACCGGGCGTCAACCCTCAAAGACCAAACCAGGGTGCGCTTCTGAGGAATCTTTTTTGGGAGATGCTCTTTCAGAAAGCGATAGGGACCGCATTCGGATGAAAGCCGTGGGGCTTAAGCCTTATGCCTTGGGCCTAACAGAAAAGAGCTTTTGTCCAAAAAGCCCGAACTTTATCCAGTCGATCCCGAATTTCAGCAATTCCGTATCATCCCTTTTGATTTGCTCAATCCTCGCAGGATCCAGTTCAAATCGGTCGAGGAATGTGCTCTTGAACACGAAGTCTCGGAACTTGTCAAGGTTGTACAGGGCCATAAAAACCATCTTGAGAATATCCGGATTATCAATGTCAAGATCCTGGGCCTGAAGCGGGACTGTTATGGAAGAGAAAAGCGTGTTCATCTCATCGTAGGGCACGATGCCTTGTTGTAAGAGCCACTCCCCGATGCGCCATTCCTCTTTCTCCCCCAGGCCCAGGCAGCGTGAAGCATTGGTGATGAGACGGAAGGTGCCGTCGTCATTCATGTCCAGAGGATACATCCGGCAGGCCCAGGGCCGGTCATCGTAGAGTGTGCATCCTTCATGGGAAACAAAAGGACAACGTTTGTCGTCCTCGTTCATCTTGAGAACCACGAGGGGAATCAGGCGGTTCTCCTTTTTTATGATGATGGCATATTGGTCCAAAAATTCATCAGAAAATATGGCCAGGGCCCTCTTGATCCTAATAACATCGTAAGGGGTCAGCACAATGGTGATATCCTGGCAGCACTGGGTGAAACAGGTTACAGCGGGACCGCACTTAAAGAAAAAGCGATGCTCCGTGTCCAGCTTCACCGTTTTCGGGCTGTTTTCATCGGTTTTCGGCGATGTCATGATTCTATCCTTTCTCGGCACGTTCTTACGCCAGGCACAATTTCCTTGACGGATGAGGCGCCTTTGTAGTTATTTACAAAGTCTTTCTATACGAGCCGTCTTCGTAGGTCAAGTTATGATAACAATTGCGCCTTGTGAAGGAGTCCGGTGATACGGTTGGCCATGGGGGTCTCTTTTCAAAAACGAGGGGCATCGAGGAAAAGCTATGCAAAAAGGGGTGGCAAAGGCGGGCGGAGGACCTGATCAGCCGATTCCATACATGACCTTGCGTGGATTTTCCCGGGAGGCTCTCCGCCCGCCTCACCCGTGGCCTTACGCTGGTTACCGGGCAGCGACTTTTCGTTTTTGAAAAGAGACCCCCGTGGCCAACACCCGCGGAATTTTCATAAGGCTGAATTGTTACAAGTTATGAAATCGCGTGGCGATTTCATCAATGTGAAGATAGAAAAGGTGAGGAGGTGTTGGTGACATGAAGGAGAGAACCCTGTCCATTATCAAGCCGGACGGCGTCGGGAGGCATCTCATAGGCAAGGTTATTCAGCGCTTGGAAGAAGCGGCGCTGGAAATCATCGCCTTGAAAATGATCAAGATGACCAAAGAGGAGGCCAAAGGGTTTTACATTGTTCACAAAGGGAAACCTTTTTATGAAAGCGTAACGGACTTCATGTCCTCAGGGCCTGCCCTGGTCATGGTCTTGGAGGGTGAAGGGGCTATAGAGAGGTATCGAAAACTTATGGGAGCCACGGACTACAAGGAGGCTGGGGAAGGCACCATCAGGAGGGATTTCGCAACAGACATCGAAAAAAACGTTGTGCACGGTTCAGACTCCAAAGAGACGGCAGCCTTTGAAATCGGCTACTTTTTCAGTGAACTGGAAATGGTGGGCCACTAAAACAGACAGGCTGTCCGATATCCTGGGCAACACACCGTACAGCCCTTCTGCAAAGCTGCTGACCCACGGCAGAGCCAGCGTAAAAAATCCCCTGACATCGGATAGCCTCTCTGCCCTATCTTCACATCCTCTTTACTTCTTGTCTTTCGTTTCTTCCGTCTCTTCTGGTTTTTCCGTCTTCAGCCCTTTGATTTCCTCCTTGAGGCTTTGGACCTCCTGTTTCAGTTCGTCTTTGTCCGTGTCGAAGCTTTCCGAGGCCCTTTTGTCTTTGAATTCTTCAATACCCAGATAAGTCGCCAGGGCACCGCCCAGTAAAAGCATGATTGGCACCCCCGCCATCAAGGCTTTCAAGAAATATCCCCACCAGACGATAATTCCTATGATCCCAAGGATTAATGCTATCAAACCCCCAGCCAAAGCCATCATAACGCTACCTCCTTAAAATCATACAATTAAAATCTCTAAATGCAGACACTGAGACAACAGACACCGGATGGAAAAGCAAAAAGTGCCATAAGAATTAAATGATTCCTTCGTAAAAGTCAAACAAAATACCATGGGTGCTTAGGGGCGTGGGGGTGTCGACGCGAAGGGAAGGGGAGCCGGCGACAGGGTGGCTGTTGTTATGGGGCGTCTGTGCATGAAGGGACTTTAATCCTTTGAGATCTCACATGATCTGGGTGGGCGCCCCGGTTATGGGGCAGGTTGCGGTGGCATAGGAAGGGATAAATAAATTTCGTAAATTTTGGTTGCTTTTTTTTTAATTAGGTTTATTATTAAGGGTTACGAATTGTCAAATAGGGAAACTGGAGGAAAAGCGCTAAATTTCAGAGAAAATAACAGAGATATGCCGAATTTACAAGGTCTTTGAGCAAAAACGCCTATTGCTTCCCTCTGCGAACTTTGAAAATAATCATAGAAACCAATATTTCTAAAATTTGTGCTTTTTTCATCACCGTGCCAGCGTAGCTCAGCTGGTAGAGCAACTGATTTGTAATCAGTGGGTCGGGGGTTCGATTCCCTTCGCTGGCTCCAAGTGAAGGAAAAGGGGAGAGGTTCCCGAGCGGTCAAAGGGAGCAGACTGTAAATCTGCCGGCTCAGCCTTCGGAGGTTCGAATCCTCCCCTCTCCACCAGATAAATGTTCATTAGAACAGGCGTTCTTTTAAATGGTTTTTCCGAACGCAGTGTCGCTTCAACATTGTTTGGGGAAAGAGGAAGCGGGAATAGCTCAGTTGGCTAGAGCGTCAGCCTTCCAAGCTGAGGGTCGCGGGTTCGAATCCCGTTTCCCGCTCCATATGTCCTGGGAAAAAGAGGTGTGTCCGGCCTGAGGAAATCGAGT